>JACCDO010067891.1_pt1 | contig 134683 bp, 147 predicted proteins | sample 7446101 | NCBI WGS metagenome assembly JACCDO01 (sample SAMN15323440, study PRJNA562643) | freshwater metagenome | isolation source: river surface water | place: USA:Blue River Watershed | collected 2017-08-16
AATTACGTACTATTACTTCTGGTCGTGCTACTTCTAGTATGGAGTTCTCTCATTATGCTGAAGCTCCTAAAAACGTAGCTGATGAAGTTATCGCTAAAATCAACGGAAAAGTCAACGCTTAATACTAAATAGATGAGCCAAAAAATTAGAATTAAATTGAAATCTTACGATCATAATTTAGTTGACAAATCAGCTGAAAAAATCGTAAAAACAGTTAAAGCTACTGGTGCTGTTGTAAGTGGTCCAATTCCACTTCCAACTCATAAGAGAATTTATACTGTATTAAAATCTCCACACGTTAACAAAAAAGCGCGTGAACAGTTTGAATTATGTTCATACAAGCGTTTATTGGATATTTACAGTTCGTCTTCTAAAACTGTAGATGCTCTAATGAGATTAGAGTTACCAAGTGGGGTTGATGTAGAAATTAAAGTTTAATAAATAAAAGTAAAGTATGCCTGGAATAATTGGTAGAAAAGTCGGAATGACTAGCATCTATAGTGCCGAGGGTAAGGCAACGCCATGCACAGTCATAGAAGCTGGTCCTTGTGTAGTAACACAGTTAAAAACACAAGAAAGAGATGGTTACGACGCAGTTCAATTAGGATTTGGAGAGCGTAAAGAGAACCGTACTCCTAACGCACTTAAAGGTCATTTCAAAAAAGCAAACACAACTCCAAAATCTAAGTTGGCGGAGTTCAAAGGTTTTGATGGATTGAATTTAGGTGATGTTGTAAATGTTGAAATCTTCGAAGAGGGTGAATACGTTGGTGTTATCGGAACATCAAAAGGAAAAGGTTTCCAAGGGGTTGTGAAAAGACACAATTTTGGTGGTGTAGGTCAAGCTACTCACGGTCAGCACAACCGTCTTCGTGCTCCTGGTTCAATTGGTGCTTGTTCATATCCTGCGAGAGTATTCAAAGGAACTAGAATGGCAGGTCAAACTGGTAACAAAAGAGTATCAACTGAGAACTTAGAAGTATTAAAAGTTCTTGCTGATAAAAATTTAATTGTAGTGAAAGGTTCGGTTCCTGGAGCTAAAGGTTCAACAGTATTAATAGCGAAGTAATGGAAGTAAAAGTAATTGGCCAAAATGGAAAAGCTACTTCTAAAACGGTAGCGTTATCTGATGCAATCTTTGGTATTGAGCCAAATGATCATGCAATTTATCTTGATGTAAAGCAACACTTAGCTAATAAACGTCAAGGTACCCACAAAGCAAAAGAAAGAAATGAAATTGCTGGTTCTACTAGAAAAATTAAAAAACAAAAAGGAACTGGTGGTGCTCGTGCTGGTAGCATCAAGTCTGGTACAATCGTTGGTGGAGGTCGTATTTTCGGTCCAAGACCAAGAAATTACCATTTCAAATTAAACATTAAATTAAAGCGTTTAGCTAGGAAATCTGCTTTTGCTTATAAAGCGAAAAATGATTCTTTAATCGTTTTAGAAGATGTGAATTTTGATGCAATCAAAACAAAAAACTTCATTTCTTTAATCAACAACTTAGAATTGGCAAACGATAAAGTGTTATTTATTTTGGGATCACAAAATGATAACGTATATTTGTCTTCTAGAAACTTGAAAAGAGTTAAGGTTGTAACTGCTGATTCGGTTAATACATATGATGTATTGAACGCGAAGAAAGTAGTTATGGCTCAAAGTTCTATTGAAGTTATTGAAAAAATTCTTAACTAAAATTAAGTGATGAATAGTATTATTAAAAAACCTCTTATCACTGAAAAGGCGTCTGTTGCGATGGAAACTCGCAACAGATTTACTTTCTTAGTAGAAAGATCAGCTAATAAGGTAGAGATAAGAAAGGCTGTCGAAAAAATGTATGGTGTTTCAATTACTGAAGTACGTACACAAACCTATGGCGGCGGAAAATCCTCTGTTAAACATACTAACAAAGGTATCGTTGTGCAACCTAACAATCCTTGGAAAAAGGCAATTGTTACAGTTGCAGATGGAGAGACGATTGATTTGTATAACAACATTTAAGAATTAGAAATGGGTCTTAAGAAATTCAAGCCTGTAACTCCAGGGCAAAGACACAAGGTTAACAGTACATTCTCTGAGATTACAACTGATGCTCCTGAAAAGTCGTTAGTTGCAAAGAAGAAGAAGTCTGGTGGCCGTAACAATGACGGTAGAATGACCATGAGATATTTAGGAGGTGGTCACAAACAAAGATACCGTGTAATTGATTTTAAAAGAGAAAAGCAAGACATTCCTGCTACGGTTAAAACTATCGAATACGATCCAAACCGTACAGCACGTATCGCTTTACTTTATTATGCTGATGGTGAGAAAAGATATATTCTTGCGCCTGAAGGTTTAAAAGTAGGAGATACTGTAATTTCTGGAAAATCTGCAACTCCGAATGTAGGAAACGCAATGTTTTTGAGTGATGTTCCTCTAGGTACAGTTATTCATAACATCGAGTTACAACCTGGAAAAGGTGGTGCTATTGCAAGAGGTGCTGGTACTTACGCTCAATTGAATGCTCGTGATGGTCGTTTCGCAATTATCAAATTGCCTTCTGGTGAAACTAGAATGATTTTGGTAACATGTATGGCGACTATTGGTTCAGTTTCAAATTCGGAACACAGTTTAGTTGTTTCTGGTAAAGCTGGACGCTCTAGATGGTTAGGTAGAAGACCACGTGTTCGTGGTGTAGTAATGAACCCGGTAGATCACCCTATGGGAGGTGGTGAAGGTAGAAATGCCGGAGGTCACCCAAGATCAAGAAAAGGGTTACCTGCTAAGGGTTACAAGACTCGTTCTAAAACCAAATATTCAGAAAAGTATATCATTGAGAGAAGAAAGAAATAGTACGTTATGAGTAGATCGTTAAAAAAACCACCATTTGTTCATTACAAATTATTCAAAAGAGTGGAAGAAGCACAAGCTTCTAACAGTAAAGCAGTGATCAAAACTTGGTCAAGAGCTTCTACAATCACTCCTGATTTTGTAGGTTTAACAGTGGCTGTACACAATGGGAATAAGTTTATTCCTGTTTTCGTAACTGAGAACATGGTAGGACACAAGTTAGGTGAGTTTTCACCTACACGTAACTTCCGTGGTCATGGTGCAGATAAGAAAAATAAGAAAAGATAGTTTTTAAAATAGTAGTGACATGGGCGCTAGAAAAAGATTAAGAGCTGAACAATTAAAGGAGACTAAAGGTAACACAGCTATTGCTAGCTTAAAAGCTTCTCCAATTGCTCCAAGAAAGATGAGATTAGTTGCAGATCTTATTAGAGGAGTTGAAGTCAACAAAGCTCTAAATATATTGCAACATAATTCTAAATTTGCTTCTAAGAGTCTTGAAAAGTTATTGCGTTCTGCAATTGCTAATTGGGAACAAAAAAATGAAGGTAAAAGTATTGAAGACGAAAACTTAGTTGTTACTTCTATTCAAGTTGATAGTGCAGCTATGATGAAGAGAATTCAAACGGCACCTCAAGGTAGAGCACATAGAGTTAGAAAAAGATCGAACCACGTTACCATTATCATTGATGGTGCTAAATAAGTAATAGAACATGGGACAAAAGACAAATCCAATTGGTAATAGATTAGGTTTCATCCATGGATGGGAATCTAATTGGTATGGAGGAAGTGAGTACAAAGATAAAATCGTTGAAGACGATAAAATTCGTAAGTACTTATTTACTCGTTTATCAAGAGCTAGTATTTCAAAAATTATTATTGAAAGAACGTTAAAACTTGTAACTGTTACTATTAATACAGCACGTCCAGGTGTGATTATTGGTAAAGGTGGTCAAGAGGTTGATAAACTTAAAGAAGAATTAAAGAAATTGACGAAAAAAGAGATTCAGATCAATATTTTCGAGGTAAAACGTCCTGAATTGGATGCTCGTTTAGTAGCTGATGGAATCGCTCGTCAAATTGAAGCTCGTATTTCTTTCCGTCGTGCGATCAAGATGGCTATTGGTTCAACGATGCGTATGGGTGCTGAAGGTATTAAAGTTAAAATATCTGGTCGTCTTAATGGTGCTGAAATGGCACGTACTGAGATGTACAAAGATGGACGTACTCCGTTACATACGTTCAGAGCTGATATTGATTATGCTGTATCAGAAGCGCACACGACTTATGGTAGAATTGGTATTAAAGTGTGGATCTGTAAAGGTGAAGTTTTCGGTAAAAGAGATTTATCTCCTAATATTGGAATGTCTGCTGCAGGTTCTAAAGGTACTTCCTCACAAGCACCAGGTCGTAAACCAGCACCTAAAAGAAAGAAAAAGTAATTGATTTAAAACATTAATTAAGATGTTACAACCAAAAAGAACCAAATTTAGAAGAGTACAAAAAGGACGTAATCGTGGTGAAGCTCAGAGAGGTAGCACTATTGCATTCGGATCTTTTGGACTTAAAACATTGGAACCAGCATGGATTACTTCAAGACAAATCGAAGCTTCCCGTATCGCTGTTACGCGTTACATGAAAAGAGAAGGTCAGGTTTGGATTAGAATTTTCCCTGATAAGCCAGTTACCTCAAAGCCTGCAGAAGTTCGTATGGGTAAAGGTAAAGGTGCACCTAGCCACTGGGTTGCAGTTGTTAAACCAGGTAGAATTTTGTTTGAAGCAGATGGAGTTCCTTATGATATTGCAAAGGAAGCATTACGTTTAGCAGCACAAAAATTGCCAGTTAAGTGTAAATTCATCGTTCGTAACGATTATGTTGTACCAGGTAAATAACAAATAAAATGAAGCAACAAGATATTTTAAAGTTATCAGACGCAGATTTAAGAAATCAAGTGTCTACTTTAGAAGATAAAATCGCTAAAATGAAATTATCTCATAAAGTTACTCCGATTGAAAATCCATTGCAAATACGTGCAGTGAGAAAAACAATCGCTCGTTTGAATACTGAATTGACAAAAAGAGCAACACAAGCATAAGCTTGTTTAATTTGAAATTAGCTTAAAATGGAAAAGCGTAATTTAAGAAAAGAAAGAGTTGGAGTTGTTACTAGTAGCAAAATGGAGAAATCCATTGTTGTTTCTGTAGAAAGAAAGGTAAAACATCCAAAGTATGGTAAATTCGTCAAAAAAACTACTAAATTTGTAGCCCATGATGAGAATAACGATTGTAACGAAGGTGATACAGTTAAAATCATGGAGACGAGACCATTGTCTAAAAACAAGAATTGGAGATTAGTAGAAATTGTTGAAAGAGCTAAATAATCCTATAGAATGATACAACAGGAATCAAGACTTTCAGTAGCTGATAACTCCGGTGCAAAAGAGGTATTATGTATCCGCGTTTTAGGTGGTACAAAACGCCGCTATGCTTCCGTTGGAGATAAAATCGTAGTTGCTGTAAAGAGCGCAACGCCCTCTGGTGCCGTTAAGAAAGGTCAGGTAGCCAAGGCTGTAATTGTAAGAACTAAAAAAGAAGTACGAAGAGCTGATGGCTCTTACATCCGTTTTGATGATAACGCTGTAGTTATCTTAAATCAGGCTGGAGAAATGAGAGGTACTCGTATTTTTGGACCGGTAGCACGTGAGCTTCGTGAAAACAATTTTATGAAAATTGTTTCTCTTGCTCCAGAAGTACTTTAAAATTTGTGGAAGTTATGTTAAAGAAATTACACATTAAAGTTGGAGACACTGTTAAGGTACTTAGTGGTGAATCTCGAGGACAAGAGGGAAAAATTCTTGTTATTGACAAGAAGAAAAACCGTGCAACCGTAGAAGGGCTTAATATTGTTAAGCGTCATGCTAAACCAAGTGCTTCTAATCCTCAAGGAGGAATTGTTGAAAAAGAGGGAGGTATTCATATATCCAACCTTATGGTCGTTCATAACGGTAATGCTTCTAGAGTTGGCCGTAAATTGAACGGAGCAGGTAAGTTAGTTCGTTATTCAAAAAAGTCAGGGGAGGAAATTAAGTAATGAGTTATACACCAAGACTAAAGGAAAAGTATGCACAGGAAATCATTCCTGCACTTACTGAAAAATTTGGGTACAAAACAGTTATGCGTGTACCTAAATTAAATAAAATTGTACTTAGCCAAGGAGTTGGAGATGCAGTTGCTGATAAAAAATTAGTTGATAATGCTGTTGCTGATTTAACTAAAATTGCAGGTCAAAAGGCAATTGCTACTATATCTAAAAAAGATATCTCTAACTTTAAATTGCGTAAAGGAATGCCAGTAGGTACTAAAGTTACTTTACGTGGTGAAAAAATGTATGATTTCTTAGATAGATTAATTTCTGTTGCATTACCAAGAACAAGAGATTTTAGAGGTATAAACCCTAAAGGTTTTGACGGTAGAGGTAACTATAATTTAGGTATCAAAGAGCATATCATTTTCCCAGAAATTGATATTGACAAGGTTAGTAGAATTATGGGTATGGATATTACTTTTGTAACATCTGCTCAGAATGATGAAGAGGCAAAAGCATTGTTAGATGCGTTTGGTTTTCCATTTATCAAAAAATAATTAAGATGGCTAAGGAATCAATGAAAGCGCGAGAGCGCAAAAGAGAAAGAATGGTAGCTAGAGACGCTCAAAAAAGAGCTGCTCTTACTTCTATTTTGAAATCTTCTAGTACTGAAGATACAGTACAAGATGCAAAATGGGATGCTATGATGGCAATTCAAAAATTACCGGCAAATGGATCTAAAGTACGTCTTCATAACCGTTGTGGTTTGACAGGACGTCCTAGAGGATATATGAGACAATTTGGTATCTCAAGGGTTACTTTCCGTGAGATGGCTTTAGCTGGTAAAATCCCAGGTGTTAAAAAATCAAGTTGGTAAACCTCTTTAAAGGAAAAAAATGAATACAGATCCAATTGCAGATTTCTTGACTCGAATCAGAAACGCGAGCAATGCTCGTTTAAAAATGGTTGAAATACCTGGTTCAAATATTAAAAGAGCAATGACTCAAATTTTATTTGACCAAGGTTACATCACAAATTTTAAGTTCGAGGATGATGGAAAACAAGGTGTAATTAAAATTGCACTTAAATACAATCAGTCTACAAAGACCCCGGCGATTACTAAAATTGAACGTGCATCACGTCCAGGTTTAAGAAAGTATAGTGGAGCAGGTGAGATGCCTAGAGTATTAAATGGTTTAGGTATCGCTATTGTTTCTACATCTAAAGGAGTTATTACTGATAAAGAAGCTAGAAAAAACAACGTAGGAGGAGAAGTTCTTTGCTACGTGTATTAATTAAAACACAGTTATAAAATGTCAAGGATAGGTAAATCCCCGATAACAATCCCGAGTGGAGTAGAAGTAAAAGTTGACGGAAATATTATTTCTGTTAAAGGTTCTAAAGGTACTTTGACGCAAGAATTTGATTCTTCTATCAATGTTACTATTGAGGACAATGTTATAACTTTTAACCGCGAATCAGATGCACCACAACATAGAGCTAAACATGGTTTATACCGTGCTCTAGTAAATAATATGATTGTTGGTGTTTCGGAAGGGTACAAGAAGGAAATGGAAATTGTTGGTGTAGGTTACCGTGCTACTGCTACAGGTCAAACTCTAGAATTAGCATTGGGTTTTTCACACCAAATTATAATGGAACTTCCTTCTGAGATTAAGGTATCTGCAGACACCCAAAAGGGTAAAGCACCTGTTGTAACGCTTGAATCATTTGACAAGCAGTTAGTAGGTCAAGTTGCAGCCAAAATTCGTTCCCTTCGTAAACCTGAACCTTACAAAGGTAAAGGTATCCGATTTGTTGGTGAAGATATTAGAAGAAAGGCTGGTAAGTCTGCAGGTAAAAAATAATTAAATTATATCATGGCATTTAGTAAAATAAATAGAAGAGCTAAGATTAAAAGAAGAATCAGAAAAAAAGTTTCTGGTACTGCTCAATTGCCTCGTTTAACAGTATTCCGTAGTAACAAGCAGATTTATGCTCAGTTAGTTGATGATTCAAACGGTGTTACTTTAGTTTCTGCTAGTTCATATAAGAATGATGCTGCTCACACAGGAAATAAAATAGAGCAAGCTGCATTTGTTGGTAAATTAGTTGCTGAAAAAGCAGTTAAGGCAGGTATTGAAAAAGTTGTGTTTGACAGAAATGGGTATTTATACCACGGAAGAGTAAAATCATTAGCTGACTCTGCTAGAGAAGGCGGACTTAAATTTTAAACGATGGCGACAAATAACGTAAATAGAGTTAAATCTACAGAATCTGAATTAAAAGACAAGTTAGTTGCTGTTAACCGTGTTACTAAAGTAACTAAAGGTGGACGTACTTTCAGTTTTTCAGCTATTGTAGTTGTAGGTGATGAAAATGGTATCGTAGGTCATGGATTAGGTAAAGCTAAAGAAGTTACTGAGGCTATTACTAAAGGAATTGATGATGCTAAGAAAAATTTGATTCGTGTTCCTATTCTTAAAGGAACTGTTCCTCATGCACAAAAAGGTAAATTCGGTGGTGCGGAAGTTCTACTTAAGCCAGCTACTCCTGGTACTGGGGTAATTGCGGGTGGTGCTATGCGTGCTGTATTAGAAAGTGTTGGAGTACATAATGTACTAGCTAAATCTCAAGGATCATCAAATCCACATAACGTTATTAAAGCAACTATGGATGCTTTGGGTAACATGAGAGATGCTGTTACTGTTGCGAGACAACGTGGTATTACTTTAGATAAAGTTTTTAACGGTTAATATTTTTATTATGGCGACAATTAAAATTAAGCAAGTAAGAAGTGCTATTAAGCGTCCAGCTGTACAGAAAGCAACTGTTAAAGCTTTAGGACTAAAGAAAATAAACCAAGTAGTTGAGCATGAAGCTACACCACAAATTCTTGGTATGGTTAAAAAAGTACAACATCTTATTGAGGTTGTTGAGTAGAATCTTTAAATCGAATTAAAATGAATTTACATAATTTAACTCCGGCAAAAGGTTCTGTTAAGAAGTCAAAAAGAATTGGTCGTGGTCAAGGATCTGGCCATGGTGGGACTTCAACACGAGGACATAAAGGAGCAAAATCTAGATCTGGATATAGTAAGAAAATTGGATTTGAAGGAGGTCAGATGCCACTTCAAAGAAGAGTTCCTAAATTTGGTTTTAAGAACATTAATCGTGTAGAATATAAGGCTATTAATCTAGATGTTATACAGTCTTTGATCGAGCGTAAGAACGTTACTGAAATTACACCAGAGGTATTACGTAATTTTGGTGTTATATCACGAAATGATTTAGTGAAAGTACTAGGTAGAGGTGAATTAAAATCTAAAATTAATGTAACAGCTCACAAGTTTTCTGGTTCTGCGAAAGCAGTTATCGAAGGACAAGGTGGTAATTGTTCAGAAATCTAATTAAATTTGCCTTTATTTTATAATGAAGAAGTTTATACAGAACATTAAAAATATCTGGAAAGTTGAAGAATTGAGAAAGAGGATTTTATTGACTCTTTCTCTAATTCTTGTTTACAGAATTGGGTCATTTGTTATTTTACCAGGTGTAAATTACGATGCTTTGACTTTAGCTAATGAAAAAGGTGGCAGCAATGCTCTTGAGTCGTTATTATCCCTTTTTTCTGGAGGAGGATTTTCTAATGCATCTATTATGGCATTAGGTATCATGCCTTATATTAGTGCTTCTATTATTATGCAATTACTTGGAATGGCAGTTCCTGCAGTTCAACGTATGCAAAGTGAAGGTGAGTCTGGAAGAAAAAGAATCAGTAATATCACAAGAGTACTAACAATTGTTATTTGCGCATTGCAAGCGCCAACCTATTTAACTCTTTGGGTTGGGAATAAAGGTGCTTTACCTGTTGATGTCTCATCTATTTGGTGGGTACAGTCTACAATTGTGATGATAGCAGGTTCTATGTTTGCTGTATGGTTGGGTGAAAGAATTACTGATAAAGGTATTGGTAATGGTATTTCTTTATTAATAACCGTTGGAATTATGTCTCGTTTGCCACAGGCAATATTTGCTGAGATTGGCTTTAAAGAGGATAAAATTTTACTTATTGTTTTAGAATTAATAGCATTTATGTTTATTGTTTTAGGTACAATATTAATTGTTCAAGGTGTTCGTAAAATTCCAATCAATACTGCAAAAAGAGTAGTTGGTTCTCGTAATATTGATTTACAAGGAGCTAGAAGTTATTTACCGATTAAAGTAAATGCAAGTGGCGTTATGCCAATTATTTTCGCACAGGCAATTATGACAATACCCGTTATGATTCTTTCTAGCGCTTCAAATAATGCATCTGGAAACTTCATTCAAAGAACTTTAGGTGATCCTTATGGTTTATCTTACAATGTTCTTTTGGCCGTGTTGATTATCGTTTTTACATTCTTTTACACAGCTATTATGATTAATCCTCGTAAAATGTCTGAAGATATGAAAAGAAGTGGTGGGTTTATTCCAGGTGTTAAGCCAGGAGAAGAGACTGAAAGTTATATTGACACTTTAGTTTCAAGAATTACCTTGCCTGGTTCATTATTTTTAGCTATTATTGCAGTTTTACCTTCTATAGCACATCAAGTTGGAATTACTTCTGGTTTTGAAATGTTTTTTGGTGGTACGTCATTATTGATTATGGTTGGAGTAGTTTTAGATACACTTCAACAAATTGAGACTTACTTATTAAACAAACACATGGATGGTTTAATGGATGGTACGAGAGTGAGAGGAAGACAATTATCTAACGAATTAACTGAATATTAAAATGGCAAAGCAAGCATCAATTGAGCAAGATGGTACAATCATCGAAGCATTGTCTAATGCAATGTTCAGGGTAGAATTAGAAAATGGACACGTAATTACGGCACATATTTCTGGAAAAATGAGAATGTTTTACATTAAGATTTTACCAGGTGATAGAGTAAAGGTTGAGATGTCACCTTATGATTTGACTAAGGGGCGAATCTCGTTTAGATACAAATAGATTAAGTCCTAAAAATTTAATAAAATGAAAGTAAGAGCTTCAGTTAAAAAGCGTTCTGCAGATTGCAAGATCGTAAAGAGAAAAGGAAGAGTTTATGTGATTAACAAAAAGAATCCTAAACTTAAACAAAGACAAGGGTAATATATTATTAATATGGCACGTATAGCAGGTATCGATTTACCAAAAAGAAAAAGAGGTGTTATTGGTTTAACTTACATCTTTGGTATTGGCCGTAGCACGGCGAAACAAATTCTTTCAAAAAACAACATTGACGAGAATATTAAAGTTCAAGATTGGAATGATGATCAAATCGCTTTGATTCGTGAATCAATCGGTGCATAAAAAGTTGAAGGTCAATTACGTTCAGAAATTCAATTGAACATCAAACGTTTGATGGATATAGGTTGTAATAGAGGAATTCGTCACAGAGCTGGTTTACCATTAAGAGGTCAAAGAACTAAGAACAATTCTAGAACTAGAAAAGGTAGAAGAAAAACAGTTGCAAACAAGAAAAAAGCAACTAAATAATAAATAGTATGGCAAAAGCTGATAAAAAGAAGAAGAAAAACGTCAAAGTAGATGCAATGGGTGAAGCGCATATTCAGGCTACCTTCAACAATGTTATTATTTCTTTGACTAACAACGCTGGTCAAGTTATTTCTTGGTCATCGGCTGGAAAAATGGGCTTCAGAGGATCTAAAAAGAATACACCATATGCTGCACAAGTTGCTGCAGAGGATTGTTCTAAAGAAGCTTATGACTTCGGATTACGTAAAGTAAAAGTTTTCGTTAAAGGTCCAGGTGGAGGTCGTGAATCTGCAATTCGTTCTATTCATAATTCTGGAATAGAAGTTGTTGAGATCGTTGATATTACTCCGCTACCACACAACGGATGTAGACCTCCAAAACGTAGAAGAGTATAGTTTTTAACCTTAAGGAGAGTATAGAGTATCGAAGGAAAGCCTTAATTCATACTCTCTCCTTTTTTAATTTTATAATATGGCAAGATACACAGGTCCTAAATCAAAAATTGCTAGACGTTTTAACGAAGCTATTTTTGGTGCAGACAAATCATTAGAAAAAAGACCTTATGGTCCTGGACAACATGGTCCTGCAAAAAGAAGAGGTGGTAAAAAATCCGAGTATGCAATTCAGTTAGCTGAAAAGCAAAAAGCGAAGTACACTTATGGTATTTTAGAACGTCAATTCTCTAATTTATTTGAGAAAGCTTCTAGAATGAAAGGTATTACAGGTGAAAACCTATTACAATTGTGTGAATCTAGATTAGATAACACTGTTTATAGATTAGGTATATCTCCTTCTAGAAGAGGAGCAAGACAGTTAGTTTCTCACAGACACATTACAGTTAATGGAGAAGTTGTAAATATTCCTTCATATACTTTAAAAATTGGTGATGTAGTTGGAGTTAGAGAAAAATCTAAATCTTTAGAAGCAATTAATTCTTCATTATCATCTACATCTAAAAGATATGATTGGTTGGATTGGAATCCTTCAGATATGGCAGGTAAGTTTTTAGCTACACCTTCTAGAGATATGATTCCTGAAAATATCAAAGAGCAACTAATCGTCGAATTGTATTCTAAATAATAATTAAAGAATTAACATGGCTATTTTAGATTTTCAAAAGCCTGACAAGGTAATTATGATTCAGTCGGATGAACGCAAAGGTCAGTTTGAGTTTCGTCCATTAGAGCCTGGATATGGTATTACTGTTGGTAATGCATTACGCCGAATTTTATTATCCTCTTTGGAAGGTTTCGCAATTTCTTCAATAAGAATTGAAGGAGTTGATCATGAATTTGCTACTATCAAAGGTGTTGTAGAAGATGTTACAGAAATTGTTTTAAATTTAAAGCAAGTAAACTTTAAACAACAAATTGATGGTACTGACAATGAGACTGTTGTTATTTCAGTTTCAGGACAAGATAAATTTACAGCTGGAGATATAGGTAAATTTACATCTGCTTTTCAGGTTTTAAACCCTGATTTAGTTATTTGTAACATGGAAAGTTCAGTTAAATTAGAGATCGAGCTTACTATTTCTAAAGGTAGAGGTTACGTTCCAGCTGAAGAAAATAAAATTTCTGGTGTTCCATTTGGTACGATTTTTATTGATTCAATTTTCACTCCAATTGTAAATGTTAATTACAAGATAGAGAACTTCCGTGTTGAACAAAAGACGGATTATGAAAAATTATTGATTGAAATTACAACTAATGGTTCTATTCATCCAAAAGATGCTCTTAAAGAAGCAGCTAAGATTTTAATTCACCATTTTATGTTATTTTCTGATGAGAAAATTACATTAGATAGTGAGACTAAATCTGAAACTGAAGAATTTGATGAGACTTCTTTACATATGAGACAACTTTTAAAAACAAAGTTAGTCGATATGGATTTATCTGTACGTGCTCTTAATTGTTTGAAGGCTGCAGATGTTGAGACACTTGGTGATTTAGTATCTTTTAATAAGAGCGATTTATTGAAATTTAGAAATTTTGGTAAAAAATCACTTACTGAGTTAGATGACTTAGTTGAGGGTAAAGGTCTTACTTTCGGTATGAATGTAGCCAAATATAAATTAGACAAAGACTAACATTTAATTGAGCGTATTACAATGAGACACGGTAATAAATTAAATCACTTGGGAAGAAAGTCTGCTCACAGAAAAGCGATGCTTTCCAATATGGCAAATTCTTTGATAGAACACAAAAGAATTACTACAACGATTGCTAAAGCTAAGGCTTTAAGAGTTTTTGTTGAGCCACTTATCACTAAATCTAAAACTGATTCTACTCATTCTAGAAGAACAGTTTTTAGTTATTTGAAAAATAAAGATGCTGTTTCTACTTTATTTAGAGACGTTGCTCCTAAAGTTTCAAATAGAAATGGAGGTTATACGAGAATTATCAGAACAGGTTTTAGATTAGGTGATAATGCTGAGATGTGTATGATAGAATTAGTTGATTTTAATGAATTATTATTAACAGCTGCTACACCTAAAAAGACAACACGTCGTTCTAGAAAAGCAACTCCTAAATCAGAATCTACAGAGACTATTGTTGATGATACAGCAACTGATGTTACTGAAACACCAGATGCACCAGAAGCTTCTACTGAAGAATCTACTACTGAGGAATAATTCAGTTAATTTTTTTGAAAAGGGCGATAGTTTTCTATTGCCCTTTTTTATGGAATTATGTTTAAACATTGTTATAATTTTTAAAAACTATTAAATTTCAGATAGACTCTTTTTTTTAATTTTGTATAAAATTTCATTATGGATGATAAAAAACCAGCAGTTCTTTTGTTAGCAGATGGAACTGTTTTTTACGGGTATGCAGTAGGTAAAGTTGGAATTACAACAGGAGAAATAGCATTTAATACCGGAATGACTGGATATCAAGAGGTGTTCACTGATCCTTCTTATCTTGGTCAAATTTTAATTATGAATACTGCACATATTGGTAATTATGGCGTTCATAAAGATGAAAGAGAATCTGATGGTATTAAAATAGCTGGTCTTGTTACAAAAAAATATTCTGATGTATTCTCCAGATCATCAGCCTCAGGTTCTTTAGATGATTTAATGAAAGAGAATTCTTGTGTTGGAATATCTGATGTTGATACGAGAGCTTTGGTTAGACATATTAGAAGTAAAGGCGCAATGAATGCAATTATTTCTTCAGATAATTTAGATATTGATTTTTTAAAAGTTGAATTAGCTAAAGTGCCTTCGATGGCAGGTTTAGAATTATCATCTAAAGTTTCCACTAAGGAAGTTTATGATGTTAAGCATGAAAATTCTATTTTAAAGGTTGCTTTATTAGATTTAGGTGTAAAAAGAAATATTACTCAATGTTTGGTAGAGCGTGGTTGTCACGTTCGGGTATTTCCGATGAATACCAGTGTTGAGGAGATGAATGCCTTTAATCCAGATGGTTTTATGCTTTCAAACGGACCTGGTGATCCTGGAGTGATGACAGAAACAATTGCTTTAGTTAAAGATATTGTTGCTCAAAACAAGCCGATTTTTGGTATTTGTTTAGGTCATCAAGTATTAGCATTAAGTCAAGGTTTGACTACTGAAAAAATGTTTAATGGACATAGAGGTATCAATCATCCTATTAAAAATTTGAAAACTGGAAGAGGAGAAATCACATCTCAAAATCATGGTTTTGTAGTTTCAAAAGAAAGTGTAAGTAAAAATCCATCTATTGAAGTTACCCATGTTCATTTAAATGATGATACCATTGCTGGGATTGAAATAAAAGGGAAACCAGTATTCTCTGTTCAGTATCACCCCGAAGCATCTGCTGGTCCGCATGATTCAAGATATCTGTTTGATCAGTTTATTGATAATATGAATAAATATAAAAATTAAGATGAGTTTAATTACTAAAGTTGTCGGAAGACAAATCTTGGATTCTAGAGGTAATCCTACTGTTGAAGTTGATGTATATACTTCAAATGGAGTTTTGGGAAGAGCTGCAGTTCCTTCTGGAGCATCAACAGGTATACATGAGGCAGTAGAATTAAGAGATGGAGACAAAAGTGTATATTTAGGAAAGGGTGTTTTAAAAGCAGTAAATAATGTGAATACCGTTATTAATGATGCTTTAGTTGGAAAACACGTTTACGACCAAAAAGGAATTGATCAGGTATTGTTAAGTTTAGATGGTACAGAAAACAAATCTAATTTAGGAGCAAATGCAATTTTAGGTACTTCATTAGCTGTTGCAAGAGCTGCTGCTGATGAGGCAGGAATGTCTTTATATCAATATATTGGTGGAGTAGGTGCAGTTACAATGCCAGTTCCAATGATGAATATTTTGAATGGTGGTTCACATGCAGATAACTTAATCGATATTCAAGAGTTTATGGTGATGCCGTTTGGTGCTTCTTCATTCTCTGAAGGATTAAGAATGGGTACTGAGATTTTTCATCATTTAAAAAGCGTTTTAAAAGAAAAAGGAATGTCAACTAATGTTGGAGATGAGGGAGGTTTTGCACCAAACTTAGGTTCTAACGAAGAGGCAATTCAAGTTGTTATGGAAGCAATTAAAAAAGCGGGTTACACTCCAGGTGAAGATGTATGGATTGCTTTAGATGCTGCATCTTCTGAGTTCTATAAAAATGGTAAATACGTTTTTGAATCTACAGGTGAAGAACGTACTTCTGAAGAAATGGTAGCTTTCTGGGAAGAGTGGTGCGCTAAATATCCAATTATTTCTATTGAAGATGGTTTAGCAGAAGACGATTGGGCAGGTTGGAAATTAGCTACAGAAAAGTTAGGTGATAAAGTACAATTGGTAGGTGATGATTTATTCGTTACTAATTCTAAGAGATTAGCTCGAGGTATTGCTGAAAATACAGCTAATTCAATCCTTGTTAAAGTAAACCAAATCGGTTCGTTAACAGAAACAATAGAAGCGGTTCAATTGGCTACTAAAAACGGTTATACATCTGTTATGTCACATAGAAGTGGTGAGACAGAAGATAACACAATTGCTGATTTAGCTGTAGCGTTAAACTGTGGACAAATTAAAACGGGTTCTGCTTCAAGAAGTGATCGTATGTCTAAATACAATCAATTATTAAGAATTGAAGAAGAATTAGGTTCTACAGCTGTTTATTTAGGTAAAAACTTTAAGTTTATTAAATAATTAGTTTTTATTAATATGATAAAGGCTACTTCAATTGAGGTAGCCTTTTTTTATTACTATTTAGTTTTTAAGTATTTGATAAATTATTTTTAATTTCTAAACAAGAAACCTATAAAAACGTTTTATCTTTATACTAGAATATAATATCGTATGACAATCCAAGAATTTCAACAAGATATCCTACAAGGTATTCCAAGTGAATTACCTACAAAGTCGGAATATGATTTTTCTATTAATCATGCTCCAAAGCGAAAGCAAATTTTAACGAAGGCTGAAACTCGTTTGGCTTTGGAAAATGCATTGCGTTATTTCCCTAAAAAGTTTCATGCAGAGTTAGCTCCAGAGTTTTTACAAGAATTGAATGATTTCGGTCGTATTTATATGTATCGATTCAGACCGAATTATAAAATGTATGCTCGTCCGATTGAAGATTATCCTGGGAAATCTACACAAGCGAAAGCGATTATGTTGATGATTCAGAATAATTTGGATTATGCAGTGGCACAACATCCACATGAGTTAATTACCTATGGTGGTAATGGTGCTGTATTTCAAAACTGGATACAATATCGTTTGACGATGAAGTATTTGGCTGAAATGACAGAAGAACAAACGTTGGTTATGTATTCTGGTCATCCAATGGGATTGTATCCATCGCATAAAGATGCACCAAGGGTAGTTGTTACGAATGGAATGGTTATACCTAATTATTCTAAACCAGACGATTTGGAAAGAATGAATGCTTTAGGAGTTTCACAATATGGTCAAATGACTGCTGGTTCGTATATGTATATCGGACCACAAGGGATTGTACACGGAACAACAATTACCGTTTTAAACGGATTTAGAAAAATTAAAAAATCACCATCTGGCTCATTATTTGTAACTTCAGGATTAGGCGGAATGTCAGGTGCGCAGCCAAAAGCAGGTAATATTGCTGGTTGTGTTACCGTTTGTGCAGAAGTGAATCCGAAAATTACAAAAATCAGACACGAACAAGGGTGGATTAATGAAATCATTTCTGATTTAGATGCTTTAGTAAGAAGAGTTCGTGAAGCACAATCAAATAAAGAGGTGGTTTCGATCGCTTATTTAGGTAATATTGTAGAGGTTTGGGAGAAATTCGATTCAGAAGAAATACATATTGATTTAGGTTCAGATCAAACTTCATTACATAATCCATGGGCGGGAGGATATTATCCAGTTGGATTAACATTTGAAGAATCAAATTCGTTGATGGCCGATAATCCTGAGTTGTTTAGACAAAAAGTAAAAGAAACGTTAATACGACATGCTGCTGCAGTGAATAAACATACTGCGAAAGGAACGTATTTCTTTGATTACGGAAATGCATTCTTATTAGAAGCTTCTCGTGCTGGAGCTGATATTATGGCAGAGAATGGTATTGATTTTAAATATCCTTCGTATGTTCAAGATATTATGGGTCCTATGTGTTTTGACTATGGTTTTGGTCCTTTCAGATGGGTATGTGCGTCTGGTAAACCAGAAGATTTAGCAAAAACGGATGCGATTGCTTGTCAAGTGTTGGAGGAATTAATGAAATCGAGTCCTGCTGAAATTCAGCAACAAATGGCTGATAATATTCAGTGGATTAAAGGAGCGCAAGAAAATAAATTAGTAGTAGGTTCTCAAGCACGTATTTTATATGCAGATGCTGAAGGACGTATGAAAATTGCAGAAGCATTTAACAAAGCAATTGCTGCAGGTCATATTGGCCCCGTTGTATTAGGACGTGATCACCATGATGTGTCTGGAACAGATTCTCCGTATAGAGAAACATCTAATATTTATGATGGATCTCGTTTTACAGCAGATATGGCAATTCATAATGTGATTGGTGATAGTTTCCGAGGAGCAACCTGGGTTTCAATTCACAATGGTGGTGGAGTAGGATGGGGTGAAGTAATTAACGGTGGTTTTGGGATGTTGTTAGATGGATCAGATGATGCTGATAGACGTTTAAAATCAATGCTACACTGGGATGTGAATAACGGTATCTCAAGAAGAAGTTGGGCAAGAAATGAAGGTGCTATTTTTGCTATCAAGCGTGCTATGGAACAAGAACCAAAATTAAAAGTTACGATTCCAGAATTGGTTGAAGCTGATGTTTTGGATGGTTTGTTTATTGAAGAGAAGATTTAATAAATCTCAATAAATGATTAAGGGCTGAATTTCAGCCCTTTTTTTATGTCTTCCTTTTTTTCTTCTTCGCTGCAGGAAATAAAATATTATTCAAAATCAATCGATAGCCAGGGGAATTCGGGTGCAGGTTTAAATCCGTTGGTGGGTCTTGTACCATGTGTTGATAATCTTCAGGATCGTGACCTCCATAAAAAGTCCATGTCCCTTGTCCCATTTCACCGTGTACGTATTTAGCTGTTCCAAGTGCTTTGTTTTCACCAAGAATAAGTACGTTAGATTTGATAAAGTCTTTTTTAAAGTCGGTAGTTTGGCCCATGAAATCATCGATAATATCTGTGTGGCATTGTGTTAACATCGTAGGAATAACATCCCATTTTGCTGAAAATTCAAATAATGAAAATTTATCAATACTTTGAGATCGGTGTAAGTTGGTTCCGTCGATGTCAGAATATTCATATACCATTGGATTTCGTTCCAAATGGAAATTTTGAAAAGCAAAGGTGTTGTTATAGTCTAGTTTTTGTTGACAATTTGGATCTGCAGGATCACCATCAAACATAGATTCGCAGATATCCGTTCCATGAGCAGCTAAAGCAATGTCAAAACTATCGGTACCACTACACATGGTAAATAAGAATCCACCACCGAGAACGAAATTCTTCAGGTTAGTTGCGACAGCTAATTTTAAGTGTGAAACTTTATTAAAACCAAGCATTTTAGCATCTTTTTCAGCGTCTTCTACTTGTTGTTGATACCAAGAAGCGTTTCTGTAATTCGCATAAAACTTTCCATATTGACCTGTAAAATCTTCGTGATGTAAATGTAACCAATCGTATTTAGGTAGCACTCCCATAACAATTGCAGAATCATAGATTTTATCATAGGGAATTTCAGCATATTCTAATACTAACGTTACGGCATCATCCCAAGGTTGTTTTCCGTGAGGTGTATACACAGCGATTTTAGGTGCTTTTTCTAATTGTATAATTTCTTGATTAACATCTGGATTGGAAATTTGATTACGAATAGCATTCGATTGACCATCTGTAATTACTTCGTATTTTACTCCACGTATGATTAATTCTTCTTCAATTTTCACATTATGCGGACACATAAACGAACCACCACGATAGTTTAATAACCATTCGATTGTAAGTTTATTATCTAATAACCAATAAGCGATACCGTATGCTTTTAAATGATTTGTTTGGCTTTGATCCATCGGAATCAATACCGAAGATGCTTTTGCAAACGAAACAAAAAGTATAAATAATAAAATCAGAATTTGCTTCATCATTAATTAGAAAGGAGTATCATCACCATTATAAGACAAGTCAAATGAATCATCATCAATCTCGTCCATTTTACTTTTTACCACATAGCTTGCATTTGAAGGTGTATCAAAAGCTGTATTTACAGACATCGAATTATTTCCCATTGGTTGGAAATCGTCTCCAAATGTATCAAAGTTTTCGAAGCGAGCATATTCACCAACGAATCGCATACGAACAGAATCTGTTGCTCCATTTCTGTGTTTTGCTACGATAATTTCACCGACACCCAAATTGGATTCTCCGTCTTCATTTTGTGTTAACCCATAATATTCGGGTCTATATAAAAATGATACGATATCTGCATCTTGCTCAATAGCACCTGATTCACGTAAATCCGAAAGAATAGGTCTTTTGTCACCCCCGCGTGTTTCTACTGAACGACTTAACTGAGAAAGAGCAATAACAGGAACGTTTAACTCTTTTGCTATTTCTTTGATAGACCTAGAAATAGTTGAAATTTCTTGTTCACGGTTACCCGAACCTTTTGTTCCACCTGCAGTCATTAATTGTAGGTAATCTATAATAACTAACTGTATATCATATTGACTTTTCAATCGACGACATTTAGCACGTAAATCAAATACACTGATACCCGGCGTATCATCAATGAATATAGGTGCAGTTGCTAATTTAGAAATACGTGAGTGTAATTGTTGAAATTCATGTTCCGCTAAATCCCCTTTACGAAGTTTTTCTGCGCTTATTCTAGATTCACTTGCTATTAAACGTTTTACTAACTGTACAGAGGACATCTCCAAAGAGAAAATAGCTACCCCCATATTATAATCAACAGCTGTGTTTCTAGCCATAGACAATACGAATGCGGTTTTCCCCATTGCAGGACGTGCAGCAATTACAATCATATCAGAACGTTGCCAACCAGAAGTTAATTTATCTAAATCTCTAAATCCAGTAGGTACACCTGATATACCGTCAGAATTTTTAGAAGCTAATTCAATTTCTTTGATTGCATCCCTTACTACGTTTTGCATCACATCAACATTTTTTTTCATGTTGTTTTCAGCAATTTTAAATAAGTCGCCCTCTGCTTTGTTTAGTAAATCGAAAACGTCAGTAGTTTCATCATAAGCGTCACGTAGTACTTCCGAACACATTCTTATAATTTCACGTTGAATGTACTTTTGTGAAATTATTCGAGCATGAAATTCAGAGTGAGCGGAGGAAGCAATTCGAGTAGTTAATTGAGCAATGTAAGTAGCGCCACCGGCTAATTCTAATTCGCCTTCTTTACGTAGTTGGTTTGTTACCGTTAATAAATCAATAGGGCTAGTGTTAGCAAAAAGTTCACGGATAGCCTTATAAATGTAGTAATGTTTCGGTTCATAAAAACTGTTAGGTGTAAGAATATCGATGGTATCATTAATTGCATTTTTATCAAGCATCATAGCTCCTAATACAGCTTGTTCAAGGTCAACTGCTTGAGGAGGTAATTTTCCAATTTCTGGAGCAATCATACCTAAATTTTGTTTATTTCTAGCGACTGTTTTTTTGATTCTATCCGAGTTGTTTTCCATAGTACAAAATTACGTAATGAGCAGTCTAAACCCTAAAAAATAAAGACCTTTCATTCGTGAAAATTTTAACAATATATTTGTCAATTAAAAATGAAAACTTTTTAGGGATTTACCCAAAAGGTAGTTTCAAGATTAGTTTACGAAATATTCAAAAAAAAGATACACATGATTTTACGAAGAGAAATAAAAGTTACTGATGATGGTTCTAAAACACTATTTATTCCAGATTGGAACGAAAATTATCATTCGAGTCATGGTGCTGTTCAAGAAGCGAAACATGTTTTTTTGAAATATGGGTTAGGAGCAATTGAAGATAAAGCAGAAATAAACGTTTTTGAAGTTGGTTTTGGTACGGGATTGAATGCGATACTAACCTATCAATATACTGTTGAAAATCAGTTGAAAACAAATTACGATAGTATAGAAGCATATCCAATTACGAAGGTTGAAATGGAATTGTTAGAATATGATTCCTTATTTGAAAATAAAGAAACGAAGCAAGTTTATCATAAAATGCATGATGTTTCTTGGAATGAATCTGTTATGATTTCAGAGAATTTTCATTTGAAAAAGATTCATAATAAATTAGAACATCATATATTACCACAAGATCATTATGATATTATTTTCTTTGATGCTTTTGGCCCAAGAGTTCAAGAGGGAATGTGGTCTAAAGTTCATTTTGAAAATTTATATAATTCGTTAAAAAAAGGAGGTTTTTTTGTTACCTATTGCGCAAAAGGACAAGTGAAACGGGATTTGAAGTTAGTCGGTTTTGAAGTCGAAACCTTGCCTGGACCTCCAGGAAAAAGAGAAATGACGAGAGGGAGAAAGTTATAAATTATGTTTGATGATTTATGAATGATATACTAATATATTTTGCTATTCTATTGTTTTAAATCTACTTTTTCGCTAACTTAATTAGAAATTAACCAAAATTTTGATTAAAATGTTAGTAAAAACGTATAGTTCTGCCGTATTTGGATTAGAGGCAACAACCATCACTATTGAAGTGAATGTTTGCAATGGAGTAAATTTTATTTTAGTAGGATTACCTGATAGTGCAGTAAAGGAAAGTCAGCAACGTATTAAGGCGGCAGTCAAGAATATAGGACTAAAATTTCCTGGTAAAGAAATCACAGTCAATATGGCTCCAGCGGATATTCGTAAAGAGGGTTCTACCTTTGATTTACCTATCGCTATTGGAATTTTAGCAGCGAGTGAACAAGTGCAGTTTGATCAACTTGATCAATATTTAATGGTGGGAGAACTTTCGTTAGACGGTCATATTCAACCGATGAAAGGGATTTTACCAATAGCACTACAAGCAAAAAAAGAGGGATATAAAGGGATTATACTGCCTAAAGAAAATGCTGAAGAAGCAGCAATTGTTGGAGGGATTTCAATTTATGGAGTAGATACCTTACATGAAGTGGTTCATTTTTTAAATCGAAAAATTGAATTGCAGCCAACCATATATGATATAGAATCCGAGTTTGAGCGAAAATTGGAAGAGTTTTCAGTTGATTTTAGAGACGTTAAAGGACAACAAGTGATTAAAAGAGCCTTTGAAATAGCGGCAAGTGGCGGACATAATGTCATTCTTATCGGCCCGCCTGGAGCAGGTAAGTCTATGTTAGCAAAGCGATTACCAACAATTTTACCTCCTATGTCCATGGAAGAGGCTTTGGAAACTACCAAAATACATAGTGTTGCAGGCAAAATGGGTAAGAAAATAGGATTAGTAACAGAAAGACCATTTCGAAAACCTCACCATACTATTTCAGATGTTGCACTCGTAGGTGGAGGGGGATATCCCCAACCTGGAGAAATTTCTTTAGCACATAATGGAGTTTTATTTTTGGATGAACTACCAGAATATAAGCGCACGGTTTTAGAGGTAATGCGTCAACCTTTGGAGGACAGAAATGTAACTATTTCAAGAGCAAAATTTACAGTTGATTATCCAGCTGGTTTTATGTTGATTGCAGCAATGAATCCATGTCCGTGTGGGTATTATAATCATCCAGATAAAGCATGTGTTTGCGGACCAGGGGTTGTTCAAAAATATTTAAATCGTATTTCAGGACCTTTATTGGATCGTATTGATTTACATGTTGAAGTCACTCCTATATCTTATGATGAACTGACATATGATAAACCTACTGAGGGTAGTAAAGATATTCGCGATCGTGTAATACAAGCAAGGTTGTTTCAGAAAAAGCGTTTTGAAAGTGATAAAGGAGTGTATTGTAATGCGCAAATGTCCTCAAAAAACATTGAACAATTTTGCCAATTAGATGATACTTCTAGACATGTACTTAAGTTAGCAATGGATCGTCTTGGATTATCAGCCAGAGCTTATGATCGTATTTTAAAAGTAGCCAGAACTATTGCTGATTTAGAAAAATGTGAAACAATTTTAGTACAGCATATCTCTGAGGCTATTCAGTTTAGAAGTTTAGATCGCATGGGGTGGGCAGGCTAATGGTAACTTTTGTATATTCTTTTCGTAACTCAAATTTTAAAACCTTGATATGAAAGTTTTGTTTGTTATATTAATTTTTCCTTTTTGTTTTTTTTCACAAATAAAAAATGATAATACTAAAATTGGAATAAAGCCAGTTCAGTCAATTTCATCAGATTTAATAAATATTAAAATTGGTAATCAAACATGGATGTCAAAAAACTTAGATGTTACCCATTTTAGAAATGGCGATTCAATAAAACAAGTTAAAACTGACAAAGAATGGGCTGAATGTGCAAAGAAACAAATACCAGCATGGTGTTATTACAATAATGACCCTGTTTCAGGTAAAAGAAATGGTATATTATATAATTGGTTTGCAGTAAATGATCCTAGAGGACTTGCTCCAAAAGGGTATAAGATTCCTAATGAGGATGATTGGAATAAATTAATCAATTTTTTAGGAGGAGAAAGTATTGCTGCTCCTAAAATGCGATATGGAAAACTTTGGGGTGATTCCTTGTTGGTATTGACTTCAAAAGGAAATTTTGGGGCTGTACCTGCTGGTTGGAGAAAATATACTGATGAGAAGATTGAATTTATCAATAATGGAGTTTATTGGTGGTCAGCAAGCTCACAAACTCCTAAAATTGCTTGGACTAGGTATTTGGTTATTAAATCCAAAGAAGTTCGAAGTTATTGCTACGATAAAGGAAGCGGATTGTCAGTTAGATGTTTAAAAACTGAGCGTTAGGAAAAGCAATATTTAATACCTTATCTTTATTTATGTTTTCAATGGGTTGTTGAGTTAATTTTTTATTAACACTATCAATAATAAGTATTTCATTGACCATCATTAAAGAAATATCAATATCGTGACTGCTATGGATGATGCAACAGTTTCTTTGCTTTGCAATCTCAGCTAAAATTTGAGTGATTTTTATTTTGTTTTCGTAATCTAAAAAGGCGATAGGTTCGTCTAAAATAATGAGTTCTGTGTCTTGACAAATGGCTTTTGCTATACTTGCGATTTGTCTCTCTCCATCACTTATTTCGGTTGTGAATTTATCCAGTAGTGAATTAATATTTAATTTGTTACAAATATTTTTGATGAAATCATGATCTTCGGATTTTAATTTACCAAAGATATTTGTGTATGGAGCCCTTCCTAAAGCAATATAATCGTATGTCGTAAGGTATTCAATCCCGTCAAATTTTGAGGTTACAAAGGCGATACGTTGTTCTTTTCGAGAATTCATTCTCCATTGAATTTCCCCTTTAAATGGCTGGATTAATTCACCAAGAGTCTTTAAAAAAGTTGATTTTCCACTACCATTTTTACCAATTAAAGCATATAGCTTTCCTTTTTCCAACTTGACTTTATCAATAGAAAATAAATTGGCATTAATTCCTATTGTAACCTTATTTATTTCAATCATGCCACTTTCTTCTGATTATAATCCAAATTATAATTGGTGCTCCAAATAGCGAAGTAATACTGTTTAATGGAATAGAAATTAAATCTTCGAGAGAATATGTTATTAAATCGCAAATTAATAAAAATAAACTACCTACAATTAAAGTTCCTATAATTAGTGTTTTATGATTAGTTGTTTTAAAAATGAGCTTTACAAGATTCGGAACTGCTAATCCAACGAATGAAATAGGTCCACAAAATGCAGTTACTAAGCCAGTAAAAATTGAAGTGATTAGTATTAGTATCCACCGAATTTTCCTCGGTTGTAGACCTAAAAATTCTGCCTGATTCTCTCCAATTACTAACAAATTAAGTGGTTTAATTAAAAATATTAATGAAAAAAATCCAATAAAAAAGAAAAATAGAATCATTGGGATTTGATCTAGTTGAACTTGTTGAACTGAACCGAAATTCCAAATGGTAAAAGAGCGTAGAGCATCAAGAGTTGACTCTGCCTGAATCAGTTGAACTATAGATGAGGTGAAGGCAGAAAGCATAACACCTACAATAAGTAAAGAAGTAGTTGATTTTACTTTTAGACTAAAACCTAAAATGATGAAAGAGAAAAAGATTGCACCTAAAATAGCAGCAGAGATGATGGATAAATTGGAAGAAAATATTCCCGAGGACATCAATGTAATTGCAACAAACAAATTTGATCCGGATGATATCCCTAAAATACTTGGTCCAGCCAGAGGGTTATTAAAATAAGTCTGCATAAGTAGTCCTGCGATAGAAAGTGCACTTCCTGCTATTAGAACCATTATCGTTCTAGGTAAGTGTATCTCTTTCAATATAATACTTTCTGTAGAGTTTGTGTTAAATTCGGTTAAATTCATTAAGATCCATGAATTAAAACCTCCATTCAAATGCAAGAAGGTTAGTAGTACAAGTACTATAATTAACAATGAGATTAATAAGGAATATTGTTTTCTCATAGTTTAATGTAACTTTTTATAGAAATATAATTTACGTTTCAACTTCAATTCAGGATGGCTTATTTGAATTAGATCCATCAGTAGAGAATCAGGTTCGATAACACTTTTTTCCCAGTATAAATTAGGATTATGTGAATAGCAATAGGTATTTTGTTTTAATGCATCAAATAGTCTATATTTTTCATTTTGAGTAACTAATGATTTAATTGATTTATTACCAGGGTTTAACCAATAACTAGCGTTTTTATAATTTTTCAAACAATATTCAAAAGATTTACTCACGCTTCCAGTACCTTTATTTTTTTGTTCGACATAATTTATTCTTGCATCTTTAAATAATTTAGCTATGTAGCTTTCACCAGCCGGAAGAAACCAAAAATCACCAATAAGACTTCCTGAAAAAAGTGGAGCAGACTGTTTTACATTTTTATATTTTTTTAATAGATTAAAATACCTTGCTTTTAGTTTATTAAAATAATTTGTTGCTTCTTTTTCTTTGTTTGTAATTATACCAAAAAGTTTTATCCATTCAGCTTTTCCAAGAGGGTGTGTTTCTTTCCAATCATAAATTGGTAAACATAAAATGTTTAGTTTGTTGAGTTTTTTCTCATTTGGGAATTCATGTCCAAATCCAGAGAAAAGAATTAATTCTGATTTTGTATTTATTATTTTTTTTGTGGATGCGGTTTCTGGAGAACCTAACTCTTGAATTAATTCGTTGTTTATTTTTGTAATAATTTCATTATTGTAAATCAGATTTTTATTTTCGACTCCTTTAATTCTATGAAGTTCATTGATTTTGTCTAATAAACCAATGAATGTACTTGAAAAACAAATTACAGCATTCGAGTGGTACGTAATATTGTTACACCAAATCGTATTGGGTTTATTTCTATTAAAATAGAGTGTTTTATCAATTTTGTTGTTATCAGGATGAATGATTGATACTATCGTTTTATCTCCTTTTTTAATAATATTAAAATGTTTTGCAAATGTTATATTTTCGTTTTTATTTGATTTGTAATTTTCTTTTTTACTCTTACATCCAAATAAAACAATCCCAAAAAACAATGTACAAATTACTTGCTTCATTTATCAAAGATATAAATTCTACTTGAAGTCTTTTTAATTGGATTAATTGATTTACTTTTGTTTAAAACGTAACTATGAAATTTGACGATTATTCAATTTCAGAATCAATAAAAAAACAAATACAACTTCTTGGTTATAAAAAGCCTACCGATATTCAATTCAAAGCTATTGAACCAATATTGAAAGGAGAGGATGTATTAGCAATTGCTCAAACAGGTACAGGAAAAACAGCTGCTTTTGCCATCCCAATCGTTGAGTTATTAAATACTAAATTTAAAAGAGCTAAAAAGAAGAGTGGTATAGTTTGTCTTGTATTAGAACCCACAAGAGAGTTGGCACTTCAAACAACTCAGGTAATTCAAAAGATTGCTAAAGGAAGTAATGTTGTTACAGCATCTGTATTTGGAGGTGTTGAACAAGATACACAAATCAAAAAATTAAATGATGGAGTAGATGTTTTGGTAGCAACACCAGGGCGTATGTTTGATTTAATTTCTCAAGGTCACCTCGATGTAAAGCATATTAAAATTTTATGTATTGACGAAGCGGATTTGATGTTAGATCTTGGTTTCATTAAAGATTTAAATGATTTAATGCGTCATATTCCACAAAAGAGACAGACTTTATTTTTCTCTGCAACAATAACCAAAAAAATTAAAGACTTAGCATATACCATTGTAAGAAACGCAATACGAATTCAAATTTCACCTAAAAATCCAGTGGCTAAAAATATCATTCACGCTGTTGTTTTTGTTGAGATGGATGATAAAAGGTTCTTTTTAGAGAATGTTTTAAAGGAATATGATGAAAATAAATTTGTTGTCTTTGTAAGAACTAAAGTTCGTGCAGAACGTGTTGTTGCTGCAATGGAACGTGTAAATATTAAAAGTGAATTTTTGCATGGAGGAATCGATCAAAAAGAACGATTTGCCATATTGGAGCGATTTAGAAAAGGTGAAAACAAAGTACTGATTACTACTGATGTTGCTGCACGAGGTATAGATATCCCTGACGTTGATTATGTAATTAACTATGACCTTCCAGATGTTTCTGAAAACTATGTGCATAGAGTAGGTCGAACAGGTAGAGGTATGAAAAAAGGACAAGCACTCGCTTTTTGTAGTTCTGAAGAGAGAAAATATTTAGAAGCGATTGAAGCTTACACAGGGGAAGAAATAGCGCATTATGAATTAGATGAAGGAGAATATTTTGATATTCTAAAAGATACTGAAGACGGGAACTATAATTGGCAAAAATTGATTAATGAAGCAAATAAAGAAGAAGGTAAGGAAGATGAGTGGTAATTTAATATTGAAAATATGAAAAAAATACTTTTAGGTTTTATAATTCTTTTCACAGGGATAGTTTTTTCTCAAAAGCAACGATGTGGAACAGATATAGTTAATTTAAATAGAATACAACAAAATCCATCCTTAATTAAGCTTCGTGAACAGCAAGAATTAGCTTTACAAAAATCAATTTTAAGTTCAAGTAGAAAGCGAATAAATTTAACAATACCTGTTGTTGTACATGTCATATATAATACAGACTTAGAAAATGTTTCAGATGAACAGGTTCAATCTCAAATAGATGCGTTAAATCGAGATTTTAATAATTTGAATACGGATAGTTTAAAGACTGATCATGCATTTTACCCCTTAGTTGGAAATATTGGAATTAAGTTTGAGTTAGCCACTAAAGATCCGTCTGGTAAAATTACGACAGGAATTACAAGAACTAAAACTTCAAAGACAAGTTGGATTGAAGATGATTTGAATAAGGATAATATGAAGTTTTCAAATTCTGGTGGAATTGAAAATTGGGATCCTAAAAGGTATTTAAATATTTATACAGTTCGATTTGATGATACGGTAGGTTTACTTGGATATGCTTATTTCCCAGAGGATTTAGCTAACTATCCCGAAACAGATGGAGTGGTCATTGATTTTAGATGTTTTGGAACAAAAGGAACATCTGGAATTGAAGGTTTTACACCATATAATTTAGGTAGAACAGTTACCCATGAAGTTGGACATTGGTTAGGATTATTCCACATTTGGGGAGATAAAGTTTTTGAAACAGATAAGGTATGTGGTGACGACAAAATAGCAGATACTCCTCCAGCAGAAGGAGATAATACAGGAAATCCAGTATTTCCTTTTAGACCGAACAATAAATGTGGTTCTGATAAAAACGGTGAAATGTATATGAATTATATGGATTATGTTCATGATAAATCGATGGTAATGTTTTCTAAAGGACAGGTTACTCGTATGACAAGTGCGATAAATAATTTCAGAAAAGAGCTCTTAAATTATATACCATCTACTATTAAAGTTAATAACATTGTTATAAATTCTCCGAATAATGATACTGTTTTTAATAAGATGCTAGGTAATGTTCAGTTATCGAATGTTGTTTTACCTATCAATGCAACTAATAAAAATGTGACTTGGAGTTGTACACCAGATTCGATTGCAACGATTGATCAAACAGGGAAGATTACTATATTAAAAGACGGTAAAGTTACGGTAACAGTGCAAGCAACAGATGGTAGTCTAGTTTCAGCATTAAAAAATCTATCGTTTTTTTCAGAAGTAAAAGTGAATCAGATCAACATTAAAACCCCGAATAATGATACTGTGTTTAAAAAATCGGCTAAAAGTATTCCACTAACTGCTGAAGTTTTACCTTTAAATGCAACAAATAAAGCTTTAACTTGGTTGTGTTCACCAGATTCGATTGCAACCATAGATCAAAATGGAACCATTACAATCATTAAAACGGGTGTCGTTACAATCACTGCTCAGTCAATGGATGGAAGTTTAGTAAATACTTCAAAAGTTATTTCAATTGTTAGCGACTCTACAACTTCATTAATAGAGAGAGAGATGCATCTATATCTAGCTATTCACCCAAATCCTACGAGTGATTTTATTCAAATTTCAACAAATTCGGTTTTAGAGGGGAAAGTTAAAGTTTATGATATGGTAGGTAAAATTTGTTATGAAAATCAATTTTTAAGTCAACAAAATCAGTTTAATTTATCAGCATTAGAAAGTGGTAATTATATTGTAGAAATTGAGGTTTTGGGCGAGATTGCACGTGCTAAATTGATAAAAAAGTAATATGAAGATAAAATATTTTCTTTTATTATTCTTAGCAGTAAGTTGTTCAATTACAAAAAAAAACGAACAAGTCAACTTTTCAACAGATATAAACAAATGTAATATGAATGTTTCTTTCCGTAGTGTTGGAGCAGGTATAGATAGGAGAAGTTATAAATCGTTTTTATTGTTAATAGAACAATTTGAAAATGCTGAAAAGATTAAGCTAAGTTACGAACAAATTTTTTGGGGAAGAGAGGGGGAAATGGATTATTGTTTTCATTACAGTAATTTGAGGGAAAGTCAAATCATAAAATTTGAGAAAGAATTAAAAGAATTGTTTATTGAATCTAAATCAGTTTATTATTCAAAAGAAACAGAAAAAAGAAAGGGACGATAATTCGTCCCTTTTGTATTTTTAGTGATGAACACCATGCTCACCGTGAACATGTCCATGATCAAGTTCATCTTGAGTTGCTTCTCTAACTTCAAGTACCTCAACTTCAAAATGTAAATCAACACCAGCTAACGGGTGATTGAAATCCATTTTTACAATCTCAGGAGTAATGTCTAAAACATTTCCAACATAATGATTTCCTTCATTATCAGACATAGGAACTCTTGCACCAACAAAAATTTCTTCTTCGTTGATTTTTCCATCCTCTTGAAAGAAAACATTTAATGGAATTTCAGCAAGTTGCTCATCAGTTTGTGCTCCGTAAGCGTTTTCACTTTCGATAGCAAAACTAACTTTATCACCTGCTCTTTTTCCAGAAAGATTTACTTCGAAATCAGGAATCATAGATTGTACTCCAAATAAGAATACCATTGGATTTTCTGAAGTTGTTTCTTCAATTTTTTCTCCAGTTCTGTGGTTTGTTAACTTGTAATTCAAGGAAACAACTTTGTTTGCTTCAATAATCATAGTTGCATTTATTTTTTATGAAGGTACAAAGAAAAGCTGAAAAGGCTAAACTTATTTGTTTTTAATCTGGGTTTTCGCTAAACGATACTTAACGATTTCTTTGATTAAATCGAACGGAAAAGGTTTATCTAAAGGGAATTGTATTGCTCCGGTAGAATATTTGAATGCTGTTAGTTTTGGTTCAAACTGTTTTATTCCGTCGCCAGTTGGATAAAATCCTATGTGTTTTTTATATCCTGCGAAATAGACTAATACTCCATTCAATTTGTAAGCAGGCATATTGTAACTAATGCATTCTTCTGCTTCGGGAATTAATTGTTTTAAGTAATTTCTTAATTCGATTAGTTTTTCTAAGGTTTTTCCATCGAAAGTATCTATGTATTGATCGACAGAGGTGAATTTGATTTTTTCCATACTATTATTTGATCCACATTAATTTTTCTTTTTCAACCTTCATTTTTAGGAAACCAAATACAACGGTACATTGCGTACCTACAATTTCTTCTACCGTTCCTGATTGTTTCGTTTCAATCAATTTTACAATTGAACCAATAACAATTTTATCTCTCGAATATGGATCTTTTTTCGGCGCTTGTGATTTTTGTTTTTTAGAAGGTTTTTGAGGTATTTTTGATTGTGCCTTTAAAAGTTCAATTCGTTTTGCTTCTTCCTCTTTGCTCTTTTCAACGGAAATATATTTTTTGATATCTTCTAGTAAAGGTTGATTGATGTCTTTTTTCTTTGCTTTATTAATAAATCGTGCAATAAATTGGTTCATTTTTTTACCGTAAACGATAAAGGTGTTATTTTGAGTCATCGTTTCGTTTAACGATTTTACTTTCTCTTCTAATTTAACTCGTTGTTCTTCAAAATAGACTTTTGCTTTTTGAGCAGTTTCTTGTGCTTCAATATGTTCTCGGTTGAGTTTTTCAAGATAAGTCTTTTCTCGTTGAAGTTCGCTCAACAATTTATCCATATTTACTTTTTGCTCATTCACTTTCGTTTTTGCTTCTTCGATAAGTTCTTGAGGAATTCCATTTATTTGGGCAACTTCAAACGTGAACGAGCTTCCTGGTTGACCTATAGAAAATTTATATAAAGGTTCTAACGTTTCTGTATTAAAAAGCATCGAACCATTTACTGCATTTTTTAGTCTGTCCGCTTTAAGCTTGATACTAGCATAGTGTGTAGTAATTACACCGAAGCACCTTTTATTGTATAAATGCTCGAAGAAAACCTCTGCCAAAGCACCTCCTAAATCTGGGTCGGAACCTGTACCGAATTCGTCTAACAGCAATAAAGTTCTTCTGTTTGCCGTATCCAAAAAGTACTTCATACGTTTCAAGCGGTACGAATAGGTGCTTAATTCATTTTCAATAGACTGATTATCTCCGATGTCGCTCAAGATTTGTTGGAAAAAGCTCATTTTACTGTTAGGATGAACAGGAATTAATAATCCTGCTTGAAGCATCAACTGTAATAAACCAATTGTCTTAAGTGTAATACTTTTTCCACCCGCATTCGGACCCGAAATCACCAACATACGTGAAAACTTATCCATTGCAAGGGTTTGAGGCAAGGTAGGTTTTTTCAATGCTTGGTTATTTTTCCATAGGATCGGATGAAAAGCATTGATTAATTCGATGGTGGGTTCTTCTGAAATACTTGGTAAATCGGCTTTTAATTCTAATGCTAATTTGGTTTTTGCATTTATGAAATCAAAAGTTACTAAAACTTCTTGATACGCTTTAATGAGTTCATAATGATGCGCAATTTCAGCAGTTAAAATTTTAAGAATGCGAAAAATTTCTTTACGTTCATCGTCAATGAGTAATTCTAATTCGTTATTTAAAGGTACGTTGATTTGAGGTTCTATAAAGGTCAAACTTCCTGTTTTGGAAGAACCAACGACAGAACCTTGGATTTTACGTTTGTTTGCTGAAACAACAGTTAACACCCGTCGTTCGTTGATAAATGCTTCTTTGGTTTCACCTAACAAACCATCTCTTAGAAAACGACGCATTTCTTTTTCAAAGTTCCGGTTGATTTGATTGCGAAGAACGTGTATGCTTTGACGTATTTTATATAATTCAGGCGATGCATTATCCTTGATATTTCCTTTGTTATCAAATACATGTTCAATAGCTTCAATGATTTCTTTTGTGTAATAAACTGACTGAATAATTTCAATCAATTTAGGGTATTGCTCCTCTCTTTTATCAAAAAAATAGACAATGGCGTTTATTAAATCAGAAGCTCTATATATGCGAACAAAACCTTCTTGAGAAAGGACAGCATCTTGTATTGGTAATAAAGTCAGTTCTTTGGTAAGTTCTTCGAATTGCATTGCAGGAAAAGGTTCACCAACAACACGTATCGTATGGAATTCTTTTAATTGTAATAGGTCAATTTTTATTTGTTCAAAATTGTTCCCCGGTTTGAGGTTTCTCAATTTTTCTTTGGCAGTACTACCAGTTGCAAAATTTGTAAGCCAATCTTGTATGATTGTGAATTCAAGGTCTTTTAAAGTTTGTTCGTCAATAGTTGTCATACGATGTAAAGGTAGAAAATATGATTTCAATAAGGTTTAATAAACAAACAAAAAATCAAAGTTAAGGTTGTAATACTAATTGAATTAATTTATTATTTACCTTTACCATTATCATTTTTGAAAGCTAAAATCAATGAAAATAATCTCTTTTAATGTAAACGGAATTCGTGCTATTGCACAAAAGAATTTCTTTGAAGATATGGAAAATCAAAATCCTGATATTATTTGTTTGCAAGAAACCAAAGCAACGGTGGATCAAGTAAAAGAGACAGTGAAAAGCCTATTTGGTTATGAAGTTTATGCAAATGAAGCTGCAAGAAAAGGGTATTCAGGCACAGCGATTTTAACGAAACATACTCCAGTTAGAGTTATGTATGATTTGCAAATTGATGAACATGATCAAGAGGGAAGAGTTGTTTGTTTGGAATTTGAAAAGTTTTATCTAGTCAATGTATATACTCCAAATTCGGGTGGAGAATTATTGCGTTTAGGTTACCGTCAAACTTGGGATGCAGCATTTTTAAATTATTTGAAAGAATTGGAGAAAACGAAACCAGTTTTAGTTTGTGGCGATTTAAATGTTGCCCATAAGGCGATTGATTTGGCGCGTCCAAAGGAAAATTATAATAAAGCAGCTGGATTTATGCAGGAAGAAATAGACGGGATGGATAACTACCATAAAGCAGGTATAATTGATACTTTCAGATTTTTATATCCGGAACAGGTTAAATATTCATGGTGGAGTTACAGAGGAGGAGCTAGAGAGAAGAACGTTGGCTGGCGGATTGATTATTTTTTAGCATCAGAAACTTTATTACCAAATGTAAAAGAATCATTTATTTTGAATGAAGTGCACGGTTCTGATCATTGTCCTGTTGGAATAGAGATACATTCGTAAAAAGTTAATTTATCGTAATCTTTCTTTCTAAAGTAATTAACTTACAATAGTCAGAAATCTTTTGTTTGATAACGTATTCCCCTTTGTTTGAATATTGATGTGTTGGTTTTTGATCAAATGAAATCGTATTATCTCCAAATTCCCACGTTTGTGAAAGGTGATTTTTAGCATTTGAATATAATTCTACCACGTTATTTTTTTGAACTAAATCAAAACCGGGTATTAATGAAGGTTGTTTCGGAATATATCTCCAACGAGCAAGATTGTTTAAGACTATTTTGGTTGCGGCTAACTCAATTACTTCTTTCTGAAATGGATGTAATTCAATAACAGCGGAGTTTTTATATGGAGTTTCTCCAAAAATGGTAGTATAGAAAGCACAAGCAGATAAGTAAGAACCGGTTAATATTGGATGAAATCGATCGTCATTGTATAGATTTATTTCTGGATTAAATTCTCGAACTTCTTTCCAAACCATACCTACAGGACATACGCCTACATTCAGTTTATCTGCAAATCGTAGATATTGCCTTTCTATTCGATATTGCATCGAGTCATATGATGAGATAGCTTTCCATTTAGGATTTCCATTTTTATACCCCCAAGTCATATAGAATAAAATTCTTGAACATTTCGAATAAGTTCGAATACTGTCTACTATTTTTTTTGCATACGGAAAAGTTAAACTATCAACCTTAGAGTCTGGTTGTGCAAATTCATTGCTATGCCCTTGTAAAACAATGAAGTCCCATTTTCTTGATTTAATGAGATTATAGGTTCTTTCCCTTGCAGAATGAAATTTCAAGTCTTTACCACCAGTTACTGCCGTATCTGTGTGAACTATTTTACCTTTTGCTGTAGCGATATCCTTGAATAAACCCGGCATATTATTATAGAAGGTAAAACTATTTCCTATGAAAAGTACTGAAGTAGTATCTTGAGCTCTACTTAATGTTATGAATAATATTGAAAATAAAAAGATTAAATTTTTCATTGGTCTTTAATATTTTATGAAGTCATTATAATTAAACTTCCAATTTGTATCGGATTCATTTTGGTTCTCTCACTATTTCAAAGTAGTATATTAATGAAAAATAACTTTAAAATACGAATAGTTACACAAAATTAAAAATTGAACTTTAAAATAATCGATATTAAATTCACCTTTTGAAATTTTTAACTTTGTAAAAAAATAAGATTATGTCAGAAGCAATAAATCAAGGAGATGTATCCTTCGAAATAAATGAAATTGGAGTAGGAACAATTACTTTTGGACATCCGTTAAGTAATTCATTACCAGGAAGAGTTTTGCAAAAATTAGCAGCTACGATTACTGAGTTGGGTGGAAATGATGAGGTAAAAGTAATTGTCCTGAAGTCTGAAGGAGATAAATCGTTTTGTGCAGGTGCAAGTTTTGATGAATTAATTTCAATCAAAGATTTAGAGACAGGAAAGAAATTTTTCTCAGGTTTTGCAAATGTAATTAACGCTGCTAGAAAATGTCCGAAATTCATCATTGGTCGAGTGCAGGGGAAAGCAGTTGGAGGAGGAGTAGGTTTGGCCTCAGCAGTAGATTATTGTTATGCAACCAAATTTGCTGATGTAAAATTGTCAGAGTTAGCTGTAGGAATTGGTCCGTTCGTTGTTGGTCCCGCTGTAGAGCGTAAAATGGGATTATCTGCGATGAGTCAGTTAGCGATTAACGCTACGGAATGGCGTTCAGCAGATTGGGCATATAAAAGAGGTTTATATGCAGCTATTTTTGATTCGATTGAAGAAATGGATAAAGAAATTAATTTGTTAGCGACTCGTTTGGCAAAATCAAATCCAGAAGCGATGCGTATGTTGAAAGAAGTTTTTTGGCAAGGAACTGAACATTGGGATACGCTTTTGATGGAAAGAGCAGGTATGAGCGGTACACTAGTGCTTTCTGATTTTACAATAAATGCAATTAATTCATTTAAGAAAGGATAATTTACTTATCTTTATTAATGATCGATTTTTTGTTTTTAAACACATTGATTTGCTTAAGTAATATAAAGATTTATAAGAAAATTACATTTTATTCAAAAATCAGTTGTTAATAAAAACTATAAGTTATATCTTTGTCCTCCCATTTTTTGGGGAATTGTCTTATTTTAATTAATAATTATTGTGGATACATTAAGTTACAAAACCGTTTCTGCTAATAAGCAAACTTCTGGAAAGAAGTGGTTATTAGTTGATGCTGAGGGCCAAACAGTAGGTCGTTTAGCAAGCAAGGTGGCGAAGTTGATTCGTGGGAAACACAAACCAAGCTTCACACCACATGCAGACTGCGGAGATAACGTGATCGTTATCAATGCGGAGAAAGTATCTTTTTCAGGTACTAAATTAGTAGATAAAGAGTATGTTCGTTACACTGGTTACCCAGGTGGACAACGTTCATTGAGCGCAGAGGTAATGTTGCAAAAACATCCTGAGCGTTTAATCGAGAAAGCTGTTAAAGGAATGTTACCTAAAAACAAATTAGGTCGTGAACTTTTCAGAAATTTGAAAGTGTACGTTGGTGGTGAGCACAAGCAAGAAGCTCAAAAGCCAGAAGTTATTAATCTTGATACATTCAAATAGTCAGTATGGAAATCATTAATACACTAGGAAGAAGAAAAACTTCTGTTGCTCGTGTTTACCTTTCTAAAGGTACGGGTAAAGTAACTGTAAATAAAAAAGATGTTAAGGAGTTCTTTCCTTTAGCATTATTACAAGCCAAAATTCAACAACCATTTGAATTAACTGAAACTAAAGATCAATATGATGTAACAGTTAATGTTCAAGGTGGAGGAGTTAATGGACAAGCTGAAGCTATTCGTTTAGGAATCTCTAGAGCATTGGTTAAAGTTTCTGAGGACTTCAAACCTGTTTTAAAGGCTGATGGTTTGATGACACGTGATCCAAGAATGGTTGAGCGTAAAAAACCAGGACAACCGAAAGCACGTAAGAAATTCCAGTTCTCTAAACGTTAATATTCATTTTTGGCGGTGTTTAGTATCCAAGTTTTTGAGTAAATGCTTCAATGCCCCTCAATCACTGATTACTAAAGGAACGTAAACAATTTAAAACTATTTAAGATGTCAAAAGTAACTTTTCAAGAATTATTAGACGCAGGTGTGCATTTTGGACACCAAAAAAGAAAGTGGAATCCGGCAATGGCGCCATATATCTTTGATGAGAAAAAAGGTATCCACATTATAGACCTTAATAAGACAATCGCTCATCTAGATCAGGCGTGCGCTGCGATGACACAAATTGCTAAGTCTGGTAAAAAAGTATTATTTGTTGCAACGAAAAAACAAGCGAAAGAAATCGTTGCTGAAAGAGTAAAAACAATTAACATGCCTTTCGTAACTGAGCGTTGGTCAGGTGGTATGTTGACAAACTTCCAAACAACTCGTAAGTCTATCCGTAAAATGACTGCAATTGACAAAATGAAATCGGATGGATCTTGGGATACACTTTCTAAAAGAGAGAAATTATTCAAAACTCGTCAACGTGAGAAATTAGAGAAGAACTTTGGTTCTATTGCTGATATGACTCGTCAACCAGCTGCTATTTTCTTAGTAGACATTTTGAAAGAACACATCGCTCTTAATGAAGCTAAAAGATTAGGTATTCCTGTTTTTGCTATGGTTGATACAAACACTAACCCTAAATTAGTTGATTTCCCTATCCCAGCAAATGACGATGCTACTAAATCAATTTCTGTTATTTTAGATGCAATTTGTGATTCTATCCGAACAGGTTTAGACGATCGTAAAAATGCAAAAGATAAAGCAGACAAAGGTGAAGCTGTTGAAGCAAACACAGAAGAAACAAAATAATTTATAATACGACAAAACAATGGCAATTACTGCATCAGATGTAAATAAATTACGCCAGCAAACAGGTGCTGGAATGATGGACTGCAAAAACGCTTTAGTTGAGGCTAATGGTGATTTTGACACGGCTATCGACATCCTTCGTAAAAAAGGTCAAAAAATCGCTGCTAAACGTGGTGATAATGAGGCTAAAGAAGGTTTAGTTTTAGCACAAGTTTCTGAGAATGGTACTGAAGGTGTGATCTTAACATTAAACTGTGAGACTGACTTCGTAGCTATTAACGAATCTTTCCGTGCTTTCGTTCAATCTATCGTTGACGTTGCTTTGAAAAACCTACCTGCTTCAATTGAAGAGTTAAAAGCGTTAAAATACGACGATAAATTAACTGTTGAAGAAAAAATTACTGAGCAAATTGGTGTTATCGGTGAGAAATTAGATTTATCTAAATTCGGACGTATTTCTGCTGCTAGAGTAGCTGCTTACAACCACCCTGGAAACCAATTAGCTACGCTAGTAGGTTTAACTTCTGGATCTGATGCTGCTGAGGACGCTGGTAAGCAAGTTGCTATGCAAATTGCTGCGATGAATCCAATTGCATTAAACAAAGATGGAGTTGATCAAGATACAATCAGCCGTGAAATCGAAATTGGCAAAGAATTAGCAATCCAAGAAGGAAAACCAGCTGATATGGCTGAGAAAATTGCTCAAGGACGTTTGAACAAATTCTTCCAAGAAAATACATTGTTGAGCCAACCGTTTGTTCGTGATAACAAGTTATCTGTAGAACAATTCTTAAACTCAACTGAAAAAGATTTAACAGTTTCTTCTTTTTTACGTTTCGCTACGAAATAAGAAGTTTCTTAAACAATATCTTTAAAGTCGCCTCAAAAGGGCGACTTTTTTGTATCTACTTACCGATCGATTAAATCTAGCGGAGCGATAAGCATCGAGTTGAATGTTTGGAAAAGTGTTTCATACTTTCCATTTCTTCTATTAAAAACTTTCATTCAACTTTTACCTATTGCCTGTTGCCTTTTTACTTCTAGTCATTCACTAAATTTTCAAATTATTCTGTATCTTTGCACTCGAAAAAATCTACTCTTGTATCATGAAATATAATCGCATCCTTCTGAAATTAAGCGGAGAATCTCTAATGGGAGATAAACAATTTGGAATTGATAATAACCGAATTGCTTCATATGCAAAACAAATTAAAGAAGTTTCTGAATTAGGAATTCAGGTAGCGATCGTTATAGGTGGTGGAAATATCTTCCGTGGTGTTCAAGCTGAAGAAGGCGGAATGGACCGTACACATGGAGATTACATGGGGATGTTAGCAACTATGATTAATAGTATGGCTTTGCAATCAGCATTGGAATTAGTTGGATGTAAAACACGTTTAATGTCAGCTATTGAGATGCGTGAGATTGCCGAACCATTTGTTAGACGTAGAGCAGTGACACATTTAGAAAAAGGAAGAATTGTGATTTTTGGTGCAGGTACAGGAAACCCTTTCTTTACAACAGACTCTGCTGCTTCTTTACGTGCGATAGAAATCAATGCGGATGTGATTTTAAAGGGAACACGTGTTGATGGTATTTACACTGCTGACCCATTAAAAGATCCAACTGCCGTGAAATATGATCGTATTTCTTTTGACGATGTTTATGAAAAAGGATTAAAAATTATGGATCTTACAGCATTTACTTTGTGTAAAGAAAATAATTTACCGATAGTGGTATTTGATATGGATACTCCTGGAACATTGAAACGTTTGATGGAAGGAGAGGAATTAGGAACTATTGTACAAGACGAAATAGCTGTTTCAAAATAATAACGTAAAATTATGACTGAAGAAGTTCAAAGTGTATATACTGATTTGAATAATTCAAATCAAAAATCAATGGCACACTTAGATTATGAGGTGCAAAAAATCCGTGCTGGAAAAGCTACTCCAACGATGTTACAAAGCGTAATGGTTGAGTATTATGGTACTCCAACGCCAATTGCACAAGTAGCTAACGTTGCTGCTCCAGATGCGCGCACATTAACAGTTCAACCTTGGGAGAAAAATTTACTTCCGGAAATCGCAAAAGGTATTATCAATTCGAATTTAGGGTTTGCTCCAGCCAACAATGGTGAACAACTAATTATTACGATTCCGCCTTTAACTGAAGAGCGTAGACGTGAAATGGTTAAAAAAGCGAAGGCAGAAGGAGAGAATGCGAAGGTAGGAATCCGAAACAATCGTAAGGATGCTTTAGACATGATTAAAATGTTAAAAGGAGAAGGGCTCTCAGAAGATGCAGTGAAAGAAGCTGAAGCAAAGATTCAATCGATTACAAATAACTTTGTTGCAAAAGTGGACGAAGTGATTGTGGCGAAAGAGAAAGATATAATGACAATATAATGTTTAATGATTAGTTGTGAATGTTTAATTAACCCATAATTTGTAATTCATAACTCATAAATTAAAAAAGCGTTTCAATTTCCTGAAACGCTTTTTTTATTTGTTTTAAATTAGGATTTTATTTTCTTAAGTTATTTAACCATTCTGTGATTGTTCTCATTGCATTTGGCGAAAATGTCTCCTCTATAATCCCATATTCAGCAGGGTTACCCGTCTTAGATTTTTGAAACAAATGATTCAATTTTTTTAGTTCAATGGTTTTGAAATTGGTGTTCCCAGATTGAATGAGTATTTCTTTAATTGCATTTAGGTTTTTTTCACTAGGTACTTGTAAGTCAAGCGAACCGTTAACGGCTAAAACAGGACATTTAACTTGACTTAAATACACCTTTGGATCAAAAGTTAAAAAGTAACGAAACCAAGGGGTGTTTGTTTGATTGTAAATCATTAAAGCTTGTTCTTCATCGTATTTATCTCCCATCAATCTTTTTTGTTCTGAAATGATTTCGTTTTTGATGAAGTTTGTATCTTTTTGTTGAATAAACAAATCAAATACGTTGGCATTGAAATTTTTTCTTTCTAGGATATCCTTCGTTGATAATTTATTTGCTTTGGCTATCAATTCATATTGGTCGAGAAGTAATTCTTTTATTGGAGTTCCAGGACCAGCTAATAATACGACAAAAGCGATGTCTGAATTTCTTGACGCAACGATTGGGGCAATCATTCCTCCTTCGCTATGTCCCATCAAACCGATGGATTCAACTTCCTTTCTGTTTTTCAGATAGTTTTTAGCAGCCTCTACATCTGTAGCAAAGTCCATCGAAGTTGCAGTTGAAAAATTTCCTGTTGATTTACCTACCCCTCGATCGTCATATCTCAAGACAGCATATCCTTGTTTTGTTAGATAATCGCTTAGTACCAAAAATGGCTTGTGACCCAATAATTCTTCATCTCTATTTTGAGGACCGCTACCAGAAATTAAGATAATGGTTTTGTATTTTTTATTAGTAGTTGGATAGGTAAAAGTACCAGTAAGTTGATGTCCACCATTAGGGTTTGTGAAAGTAACTTCTTCTGAATTGTATGGAAAGGGCGTATTTGGCTCTTGTGGTTTTTTTTCAGTTTTCAATTCTCCTGTTTGTCTTTTTAATTCCATAGGGAAAGACTGTCCGCGTTGAGTTAAATTACCTTGTATAGATTCCGTAGATATCAGTTTACCCGAATATTCAAATTTTATCTGATTGATTTCAATTTTTAAAGTATTTTCTTTAAATGAAATTTGACTTGTTGGAATTCCTTTTGCACCCTGTTTAGGACTGTCCATTGTTGCTGATAACCCATTTTGTGTACTGTCGATATGGAAGATTAATGGAAGTTTGAAATTTTGAATGGTTAATTCACCTTCCCAAGTACCTTTTATAGATTGTGAGATTCCTAAAATTGGAAATAAGAATAAAATAATTAATAGGTTGTTTTTCATATGTTTTGGTGCTGTTTGTGTAACAAATATAAATATTCTTGTTCATCTTGACCTGGAGTTGGAATAAGTAAAGCCGGTTTTTGCAGTACTGCTAAATCCATGATGGTCGTATAGCCAGTTCTTGATATAACAGACTTACATTGATAATAAAGGGTATCTTTTTCTATACAAGTGAGATAATTTACAATTTCTAAGTTTTTTGGTAGCGTTTTAGTATCATAGTTTTTAGGTGAAATACATTTAATCGTTTCGTTCGATTTTTTTGCAATTTCAATAACTTCAAGAAAAAGTTGTTCCGCATAGGGTTCGGGTCCGCTAATAACCGCAAGAATGAAATCTTTTTTCGGTAAATCTCTTTTTTCAAAACGCGATTGAATTCCTAAATAATGAATAGGGAGTTTACAAGTGGGTGTACTTAATTTTCCAGCAAACGAATGATTTTCATTATCTAATACCCAAATCGAAGTGAATTTTTTGAGTTTTTTTGTATGCCAATGATTTGCAATGTTTTCAATTCCTTTGACAGGCAAGTTTATTTGATGCGTGATAAAAATGGAAGGAATAGTTTTATGTCTAAATCCATAGCGATGATCTGAAATCGTAAGCGTGATTTTTTTTTCTGTGATAATTTTTTGAACAAATGTTTTATCCTCTTTTATGCCAAGTAGTAGGTTTCGTGTATTACGAAGCATTTCATTATTCCAATTCCCATCTCCTTTGAAAACAAACGCACGACCTGGATATGTAATAGTCTCGATAGAAGGAATATATTCTTTTAAAATGTCTATCTGAAAAGTGCTTCCTGTAAATAGAATTTTGTTTTCTTGTTTAAGTAATTGATTGATGATCGGAATTGAACGCATCAAATGTCCCATACCCCAATCATTGCAAGCGAAGAGAATTTTATTATTGGATAGAGTTGATAAATGCATGAAATACTATAAGTAATTCATTTTATTTAGACTCAATTTTTCCATTGTATAAATCGGAAATTGGAAAAATTAAATCATAATCATTCCAATTTAAATTTCCGTCTACAATTTTAAATTTTTTAAAAAGTGATTCGTTAAAATATTTTTTTACAGAAGGGTGAATAGCATTTGATAGAAATGGTTTAAAATCAATAAGTTTTTCAATTCCGTTGTTGAATGTAATTCTTAACGCAAAATCGGATAAATATTTTGCGTTTTTAATTTTGATTACTTCATTTTCAGAATTTGAAGATGTATATTCTACTGTAATTTTCATTTTAACCGTTTTGTTATCTTTTCAAATTGAACATCTTTATGATAAACAAAGTAGTTTATCCATTTTTTTACAATTTCTTCTCCGTAAACTTCTAGAAAAGTTTCAAAATCCTTTAAATCTTTTCCTTTTAATGGTAGAGCCCCTGAAGAATTGGTAATTTTAATTTCAGAGATTTCGCCATCAACAATATAAAACTCTGCTTTACTTTCAAATTCTCCCTTTTTAGCATGTACATGTATTGGTTCATGCTCATTTGAATAAAAGAAAATCAAAATTCCAAGGTATTCAAAAATTTTAGGCATAATTAAGAAGAATTTCTCTGCTTTTATCTTCAAATATACAAAATAAGCATTTATTTTAAAAATAAACTTCGTTTATAATTTTCTTACATTTGCACTCTAAAATTATTAGTTATGGCTGACTTTTTTTATCAAAATCCGTATCCAATTTTAGCGGATAAAACTGAATATAGAAAAATCACTTCTGAATATGTGAAAGTAGTTAACTTCGGAAACAGAGAAGTACTAGAAATCGATCCGAAAGGGTTAGAAGTTTTGGCTCAAGAAGCTTTAAGCGATGTTTCTTTTTACTTACGTACATCACACTTAGAAAAATTAAGAGCAATTCTCGATGATCCTGAAGCAACTGATAATGATCGATTTGTGGCGTATAATTTACTTCAAAATGCCTCTGTTGCTGCTGAAGGTCAATTACCTTCTTGTCAGGATACCGGAACTGCAATCGTAATGGGAAAAAAAGGGGAAGATGTATATACAGGAGTTATTGACGAAGAATTTCTATCGAAAGGTATTTATAATACCTACCAAGAAAAGAATTTACGTTTTTCTCAAGTTGTTCCAATAACGATGTTTGATGAAAAAAACTCAGGAACAAATCTACCCGCTCAAATAGATATTTACGCTAAAAAAGGAATGTCTTATGAATTTTTGTTTTTAGCAAAAGGAGGAGGTTCTGCTAATAAGACCTTTTTATACCAACGCACTAAGTCTTTATTAAACGATGCTTCACTAGAGCAATTTGTAAGAGAGCGTATTAAAGATTTAGGCACTGCAGCTTGTCCACCGTATCACTTAGCGTTAGTAATAGGGGGAACATCTGCTGAAGCCAATTTAGCTGCTGTGAAAAAAGCATCAGCTGGTTATTTTGACGAGTTGCCTACAGAAGGAAACATGGGTGGTCAAGCATTCCGTGATTTAGAATGGGAAAAACGCGTACAACGAATTTGCCAAGAAAGTCAAATCGGGGCGCAGTTTGGAGGTAAATACTTTACACACGATGTTCGTGTAATTCGTTTACCAAGACACGCTGCTTCTTGTCCAGTTGGATTAGGAGTTTCTTGTTCTGCAGATAGAAATATCAAGGCGAAAATTACAAAAGAAGGTTTGTTTGTTGAACAATTAGAGAAAAATCCGAGAAGATTATTACCTGAAACAGCGCCACATTTGGAGGCTCCAGTTGAAATCAATTTAGATAGACCAATGAGTGAAGTATTGGCTGAATTGACAAAATATCCAATCAAAACACGTTTGAAATTAAACGGAACACTTATTGTTGCAAGGGATATGGCTCATGCAAAAATCAAAGAATTGATTGACGCAGGAAAACCAATGCCAGAATACTTTAAAAATCACCCAATTTATTATGCAGGTCCAGCGAAAACACCGGAGGGAATGCCTTCAGGAAGTTTCGGGCCTACTACAGCAGGAAGAATGGATGCATATGTTGATCAATTCCAATCGTTAGGAGGAAGTATGATTATGTTGGCAAAAGGAAATCGTTCTAAAGACGTGACCAATGCTTGTAATAAATATGGAGGATTCTATTTGGGATCAATTGGTGGTCCAGCGGCTATTTTAGCAAAAGAAAATATTACATCTGTAGAAGTGGTCGATTTCGAAGAAATGGGAATGGAAGCAGTTCGAAAAATCACAATTAAAAATTTCCCTGCTTTCATCATTACGGATGATAAGGGGAACGATTTCTTTGAGAATTTGTAAATCTTTATTTTTCTTGTTAGAAGCCGGCTTCAATAAAATTTTGAAGTTGGCTTTTTTATTGCTTTAAATCTTAGTATTATATTTGTGTAATATGTTCAGTGCAGAGGAAATAAAAGCATTAATACAAGGAGGTGAAGGGTATAATGTCGAATTTAAGGTTCGCGTACCAAATAAACCAAAGGAAATAACAGAAGAAATCTGTGCTTTTTCAAATGCTGCAGGTGGAACATTATTACTTGGTGTAAATGATGAAAATACGATTGTAGGGGTCGAAATCGATAATGTGAAACGCTCTGCGATTCAAAATTCACTAAACGAAATTAATCCGCATATTCCGTGTCAATTTTACTCCGTATCCGTTGATGGAAAAGAAGTTTGGGTCATTGAAGTAAGTTCTGGTGATCAAAAACCCTATACTTTGTCTGGTGCAATCTATGTTAGACAAGGTCCAAATTCTCAAAAAATAACTTCTGTTGAGCAGATGCGTGATTTTTTTCAGCAATCTAGTCGCATTTACTTTGATGAAGCTCCTTGTTCTGATTTCACGATAAATGATATAAATGAACTTTTTTTTGAAGAGTTTAGAATTATTTCAGGATTATCTCCAGCAGTCAGTCGAGAGCAAATTATACGAAATTTAAAATTATCACTTCCTTCTGGAGAGATGAAAAATGGAGCTGTTCTATTTTTTGGTAATCGTCCTGAGGAACATATTGATAAAGCTGTTATACGTTGTGTAGCCTTTGATGGGATAGATAAAGTGACTATTATCGATGATAAAATCTATGGAGGTCCATTGTATTATCAGTATAAACAAGCGATGCAGTGGTTAAAAGGGAAATTGAATGTTCGATATAAGATTGAAGGTCAAGGACCAAGAGAGGAGATTTGGGAAATTCCGGAAGTTGCTTTTAAAGAGGCAATTATAAATGCACTTTCTCACCGTGATTATTACGATAAAGGAGCAAGAACTACGATTGAATTATTTTCGGATCGCGTTGAGATTACAAATCCAGGGGGATTAGTTTCTGCAATTTCAATGACTGATTTTGGTTATAAAAGTCACAGTAGAAATCCATTGGTTTTTGGTCTTTTTGAAAGAATGGATATGGTTGAACAAATAGGTTCAGGTATCATTCGAATTCAAGAATTATTATCTATTCATAAATTAAAAGCAGCAAATTTCCGAACGGAAGGTATGTTTACAATTATTTTTAACAGACCAAAATTCGAAGAAAATGAAACAAAAACTAGGGTAAAAACTAGGGTAAAAACTAGGGTAAAAACTAGGGTGAAAACTAAGGAGAAAATCATTTCTTTAATAATTGAAAACAAGGATGTTACAGCTGTAGGATTAACTGAATTAACTGGTGTTACATTAAAAACGATTGAGTTTCATTTACGAAATTTAAAACAAGAAGGAATTATAGAGCATCTTGGTCCTAAAAATGGAGGGTATTGGATTGTGAAAGAAGTATACAAAAACAAATAGTATGGCAAAAAACAAACTGCGTCGATTTAGTGAAATGAAGGAATGGTCAAACGTATTTGAACCAACTTTGGATGAAAAATACAAAGAACCCTTTCATTTAAAAGGAAAATGGAACCAAGATTTCTTTAAAAACGATAATCCTATAGTGTTGGAATTAGGTTGTGGGAAAGGGGAATATAGTATCGGAATGGCGGATCATTTTCCAAACAAAAACTTTGTCGGAGTAGACATTAAAGGGGCACGTATTTGGGTAGGAGCGAAAGATGCGGTTGAAAGAGGAGTACAAAATGTCGCTTTTTTAAGAACTAAAATAGATTTTATTACCGATTACTTTGGAGAAAATGAAGTAGATGAAATTTGGTTGACTTTTTCAGATCCACAGCCAAACAAACCGCGTAAACGTCTCACATCAAGTTTGTTTATCGAACGTTATCGTAAAATTTTAAAACCAGGAGGAATTATCCATTTAAAAACAGATTCCGACATTCTTTTCGAATCTACAGAAGAAGAAATCAAAGAACACGGATATAATTGCCTTGAGCTAACTTGGGATTTATATGCTTCTTTAGAAAATAAAACGGAAATAGAAAAGGAAATTTTTTCGATAAAAACACATTATGAACAGTTGTTTACCGCAAAAGGAAGCGTAATCAAATACTGCAAATTCGCTATTTAATTCTAGTTATGAATAGTAATTTATGAGTTAATTCATAACCCATAAATCATAACTCATAATCATTTTAGTATTCAAACTTATATCCTATTCCTTTTACAGTTTTGATGTGATTATCACCTAATTTTTCACGTAGTTTACGAACGTGCACATCAATTGTTCTATCACCAACCACGATATCAGTTCCCCAAACTTTTTCTAGAATTACATCACGTTCGAATACGATGTCTGGACGTGAGGCTAAAAGCGCCAATAATTCAAATTCTTTTTTAGGAAGGTGAAACGTTTCTCCATTTTTTTCGACAATATATCGCTCACGATTGATTATAAATGCATTTTTAGATTCAGCTTGTTCTTGTTTGTTAAATTCGTTACGTCGTGTAATAGCATTAATTCTGCTAATTAAAACACGAGGTTTTACAGGTTTAGTAATGTAGTCGTCGGCACCAGCATCTAAGCCTGCGATTTGCGAATAATCTTCGCCACGTGCAGTAAGGAAACAAATTCGTGTATGAATTAATTCAGGGAGTTTACGTAATGTTTCACATACTTCAATTCCATCAGTTTCAGGCATCATGACATCTAAAATGATAACATCCGGTAGGTATTTTTTCGCAATCTCAATTCCTTTTGTACCATTATTACATACCTCAACTTCAAATCCTTCTTTTACTAGGTTGTATTGTAGTATATCTAAAATATCTTGTTCGTCATCAATGATTAAAATTCTGCTCATACAGTTATTTTTCTTTAAGCATTATAAAGTTACGAATATCTTATGAAAGGGTCGCTTATGTTACGTGTAGTTTTCGGTAATATTAATAATTTCGTAACATTGATAACGAGGTTAACAAAATGTCATGAAATGAATATCGTTTAAACGGCATTCATCTCTTTTTTACTTTAATTTTGTATCATAATGAAACACTACATACTACATCTCGAAACATCAACACAAGTTTGCTCTGTTGGTTTGTCTTTAAATGGTGAATTAATCGCTTTGAAAGAAGTAACTGATCAAGGATTTGTTCATGGTGAAATGATTACACTTTTTATAGAAGATATATTAAAACAAGCGGATATTTCAATTGGGTCCCTTGCTGCTGTATCGGTTGCCTCAGGTCCAGGTTCGTATACTGGATTACGCATAGGTGTTTCCACAGCAAAAGGGTTGTGTTATGCTTTGAGCATTCCACTTATTGCCATTGACTCTTTAAAAAGTTTAGAACAAGTAGCGAGAATGAACCATTCATCAGATACAATTGTTTCTATGATAGACGCAAGAAGAATGGAAGTTTTTTCTGCTATTTATGATGTACAAGGGTATAAAATCAAAGCAATTTCTGCTGATGTTTTAGATGAAAATTCATACGAATCATTTTTACCTTTTACCGTAGTTGGTGATGCAGTTAGTAAAGTGAAAACGATTTGGCAAAATAGAAGTATTCAATTTGATGAACAATGTATTGCATCAGCGAAAGGACAAGTTAGAGTAGGATATGAAAAATTTCAGAAACAAGAATTTGAAGATGTTGCTTATTTTGAACCTTTTTATTTAAAAGATTTTGTGACAGGAGTTTCAACTAAAAACACATTAAACAATGGATGAACTTGCAAACCAAATTTTGACGTCTAAACGACCTTTTGTGATTGCAGGTCCTTGTAGTGTTGAAACCGAAGAACAAACTCATACAATAGTTAACCAACTTGCAAATGAAGGTAAGGTTCAGTTAATTCGTGCTGGAATTTGGAAACCTAGAACCAGACCAGATTCTTTTGAAGGAATTGGTGAAAAAGGATTACCTTGGTTAAAAGAGGCATGTACTCATTCAAATCTTCCTTTTGCAGTTGAAGTCGCAAATTCAAAACATGCAGAAATAGCATTGAAAGAAGGTGCAAATGTATTATGGATTGGCGCAAGAACTACAGTAAATCCATTTGCTGTACAAGAAATTGCAGATGCATTGAAAGGTGTCAAAATTCCAGTGATGATCAAAAACCCTGTAAATCCTGATTTGAATTTATGGATAGGTGCTTTTGAACGATTGCAACACGCTGGAATTGCAGATTTAGTGGCTATTCATCGTGGTTTTTCAGTGTATAAACACGAAGTATATAGAAATGTACCAAATTGGGAGATTCCGATTGCTTTAAAACAAGAATTACCATCTATTCCAATTATTTGTGATCCGAGTCATATTGCTGGTAGGACGGATTTATTAAGAGAGGTATCTCAAAAAGCGATGGACTTAAATTATGCTGGTTTGATGATCGAAACCCATCCAAATCCCGAGCAAGCTTGGTCGGATGCAAAACAGCAAATAACAGCAAAAGGCTTAAGTGAATTATTAGATTCATTAATTTTAAGAACGAGACAGTCAGATACTTTTACAACTAAAGAGTTAGAATCTTACAGACAAAAAGTGGCTGAATTGGATAGCGCTATGTTCGAATTAATGTCGGAAAGAATGAAAATTAGCGAAGCGATCGGTGAGTTCAAGAAAGAAAATAACATTACAATTCTACAAGAAGAGCATTGGAAAAATTTATTAGAATCACGACTTAAATTTGCCAATGAACTACAATTAAGTTCAGAATTTGTCAGGTCTATCTTAGATGCAATCCATTTGGAATCAATCACTAGACAAATCAATGTAATGAATCATTCGTAAAATGAATGTAACTATTTATCCAAAAAAATACTCAGGTATTGTTGTTGTCCCTGCTTCCAAAAGTGATACCCAACGTACCTTATTAGCTGCTGCAGTATCCAACGGAAAATCAATCCTAAAGAATGTTGGTGAAAGTTCCGATGATAAAGTTATGTTATCAAGTATCCAAGAATTAGGAGCTAAAGTTAAACTTTTCAGCGAAAATCAAATTGAAGTTACTGGTATAGAAAACTTTCCCTCTGACATCATTTTACATTGTGGCGAAAGCGGGTTAGGTTCTCGTTTATTAATTTCTATGTGTACTTGTCATAGTGGCAATTTTACATTACTTGGTGAGGGTTCCTTATTGAAAAGAGGTATGTCATTTTATGTGGATTTTTTTGAGAAAAATAAAATAGAAGCTTCATTTACAGATGAAATTTATTTACCTATAATTATAAATGGAGGATTAAAACCTGGGACATTCGTTGTTGATGGAAGTCAGAGTTCACAATATATTTCGGGTTTATTAATGGGATTACCTTTATTAAAAAGTAACAGCAAGCTCGTTGCTCAGAATTTAAAAAGTACTCCATATGTTGATATGACTATCCAAACGTTAAAAGAATTTGGTGTTCAAATAAATAGGCGTGATAACGAAACTTTTTTAATTGAAGGAAACAAATCCTATAAAGCAACTGAATATACCATTGAGTCCGATTGGAGTAGTGCAAGTTTTTGGTTAGTTGCAAGTGCATTAGGACAAGATATTCGAGTTTCTGGCCTTCAATTAGATAGTTTACAGGCTGATAGAATTATCCTTGAGATTTTTAAAAAAGCTGGTTGCCAAGTTAATCTAGAAGAGGGATTAATAAGTATCGATGGTTCAAATCGTAAGGCGTTTGAAGCAGATTTAACCGATTGTCCAGATTTGTTTCCAATCTTAACCATTTTTGCACTTTTTTCTAAAGGAACAACCTTCTTACATGGCGTTGAGCGATTAGTGAATAAAGAAAGTAATCGTGGAAAAGTGTTGAAAGAGGAATTAATCAAACTAGGAGTTCATATTCAGCTTATAGAAAATACAATGGTCATCGAAGGGATAGAAACGATTTCGGGAGGAACGATTTCTTCTCACAACGACCATCGCATTGCTATGGCTTTCGCTATTTTAGGAATGTTTTCCAAAAGTCCTATTACAATTGAAAATGCAGATGCAGTTTCAAAAAGTTACCCGAATTTTTGGGAGGAGTTTGAATTGATTAGATAGTGTTTTTATAAATTACCTTCCCAACTCTATCAATATGTTCTTTTAATTCAATAGATTGATTTTTTTCATAATGAACCAAATCAAATTTATAAGGTAAATTTGATAGTTCGTTTAACTCATCATCAAGTTGATTGATTTCTTCAAATGTTACATGTTCTCCTTTGATTGAGAGATCTACATCACTACCTTTTTTGAAATTTCCTTTGGCTCTACTACCAAAAATATGTACTTCTTGGATTGAAGGAAATTTTTGGAACAACTGAATAAGAAAGTTGAGGTCTGAAGGCAAAAGACCAAAAGAGTTTGGATTCATTTACAGTATTGAAAAAGTGTGCTTAAGTTGATTAAAAAGTGGATGATACTTTGAATGTATTAGTGCATCTAAATTAAGTGCTTTTTCTTCATCATATGTGTGTACCGAAAGATTACGATCCACCAATAAATCCATCCAAGCATGGCCATCTTCAATTAAACCAATTTCAAATGCTTTTTTTATGGCATTTCTAGGAGTATTGATTTCAATAAAACCTTGTTCCTCTAAATAGTCTTTGAGTAATTTCCAAGAAAGTTCACTACACATTTCAAAAAATTGAACAATACCTGCTCTTTGTACAACATCAGGCTGTTCAATTTTAAGGGCATTTTCAAGTAAGTCTAATGCCTTTATATAATTACTATATCGTTGTTTCCAACGTATATCTTCTTGATGCATAAATATCAATTAATCTGCAATTTGTAATCTTTCAATCTGTAATCTGCAATCTTTCAATTTTAGTACGCTTCCAATGAATTATCCACTTCTTCAATCCAAGCTAAAATTCCCCCTTCTAAATTGTATAAATTTTCTAATTGGTGATTTTGCTCTAAAAATTCAATTACATTACCACTTCTTTTTCCAGAACGACAATGAACAACAACAGGTTTGTCAGCAACAAGTTCATCTACCCTTGAAGGTATTTCATTCATCGGAATAGAAATTCCATCAATATTACAAATCTCTACTTCGTATGGTTCTCTAACGTCAATTAATTGAAATTCTTTGTTTTCATCTCTCCAAGCTTTTAATTCTTGTACGGTTATGCTTTTCATATTTTTAGTGTTTAGTAGAAAGTTAAAGGTATAAAGTTAAGTTGTTTTTTGAAATATTTTAAACATATCGTTTTGCAAATTCCCAAAGAATTACCCCTGCACATACTGAAACGTTCAAACTGTGTTTAGTGCCAAACTGTGGGATTTCTATTATATAGTCACTTGCGTCAATTACCTCTTGATCTACACCATCTACTTCATTTCCAAATACAAGAGCAATTTTATCATACTCAAGAGTGTGAATGTCTTGTAAGAATGTCGTTTTTTCCGCTTGTTCAATACTAGCAACTCTAATTCCTTGAGATTTTAATTCGTGTACTAATTCTGTGATTGAATCTTTGTGTTCCCATATCACGGTTTCTGTTGCTCCTAATGCTGTTTTTTGAATTTCACGATGAGGTGGGGTAGCTGTTATACCGCATAAATAGATTTTCTCCACATTAAATGCATCTGAAGTTCTAAAAAAAGAACCAATGTTATTTAGGCTTCGTATGTCGTTCAAGATAACAATTACAGGAAATTTCGTTTGTTCTTTAAATGCTTCTTCTGAAACACGATTTAATTCCCACAGTTTTAATTTTCGATTCATTTGACAGTAAAATTCGATTGCAAAGGTAGGTATATTTTCAACAAAAGTTTTCTGTTTTGTTGATAAGAAATAGTTCTAAAATTGTGTCTCCTAAACCTTTGCTTGTAATTTTACACCTCATTAAAAGAAACGGTTTTGGCAAAAGGAAAAGGTGAAAATGGGTCGAGTGAAACCCCTCTAATGCAACAATATAACCAAATAAAAGCACGTCATCCACAGGCGTTGTTGTTGTTTAGAGTAGGGGATTTTTATGAAACTTTTGGGGAGGATGCCATTAAAACAGCTCGTATTTTGGGAATTACCCTTACGAAACGAAAAAATGGTGCTGCTGCAACGATTGAATTAGCTGGATTTCCTCATCATTCGATTGATACCTATTTGCCGAAATTAGTACGTGCGGGTCAACGTGTTGCGATTTGCGATCAGTTAGAGGACCCTAAAATGACAAAGTCCATTGTAAAGAGAGGAGTGACAGAATTGGTTACGCCTGGAGTTTCTTTTAATGACCAAGTACTCGATCAAAAGAAAAATAATTTCTTGTGTGCCATTCATTTAGACAAAAACGTACATGGGGTTTCTTTTTTGGATGTTTCAACGGGGGAATATTTAATTGCTCAAGGTTCGTTGGAATATATTGACAAGTTAATACAAGGATTTGAACCAAGCGAAATCATTTACCAAAAGAAATGTACTACATTATTTAAAGAAACGTTTGGCGAAAAATATTATACATACAAGTTAGAGGATTGGGTTTTTTCAACAGATTTTGCGGATGAATCGTTGAATAAACATTTCGGGACAAAAAATTTAAAAGGTTTTGGTGTTGATGAGCTAAGAGTTGGTATTATAGCGGCTGGAGCTATTTTATATTACCTTTCAGAAACGCAACACGAAAAATTAGGGCACATCACGCATCTCTCTCGTATTGAAGAAGAAAAGTATGTGTGGTTAGATCGGTTTACCGTGCGTAATTTAGAGTTAATTCATTCGCCTAATGAAAATGCAACTACGTTATTACATGTGTTAGATCATACGCTAACACCAATGGGAGGACGTATGTTAAAACGTTGGATGGTGTTGCCTTTGAAAGAGTTAAAGCCGATTCAAGCGCGATTAGAATCTGTTTCTTTTTTCATTCAAAATGAGGAAGTAAGTTATAAAATTTCAGAACGATTAAAAGATATTGGCGATTTAGAACGTCTGATTTCCAAAGTGGCTGTAGGTAGAGTGCATCCAAAAGAAGTCAAACAATTAGAAAATACCTTACGCCAAATTGCCCCAATCAAAGCGGAATTATTAGAAACAAATATCGCATCATTAAAAAAGATTGGTGACCAATTGAATGTTTGTCAAACGTTGGTCGATTTGATTTCTTCAAACTTAATGGAGGAACCTGCGGTCCAAATCGGAAAAGGATTAGTGATTGCAACTGGAGTCGATTCAGAATTAGATGATTTGAGAGAAATAGCTTTCAATGGAAAAGCGTATTTAGAACAATTACAACAGCGTGAATCAGAACGAACAGGTATTCCAAGCTTGAAAGTTTCGTTTAATAACGTTTTTGGATATTACTTAGAAGTAACAAATACACATAAAGACAAGGTTCCAGAAGAATGGATTCGTAAGCAGACTTTAGTCAATGCTGAACGATACATTACGCAAGAATTAAAAGAATACGAGCATAAAATTTTAGGTGCAGAAGAACGTATGCATGCGATTGAGTCACGTTTGTTTCAAGAATTAGTTCTTACAATGGCTGATTACATACAGCCGATTCAATACAATGCGGTATTAATTGCTCAATTAGATTGTTTGCTTTCTTTTTCTACAGTTTCCATTGACAATGGATATGTGCAACCACAAATGGATGAAAGTTATGTGATTGACATCGAAGAAGGTCGCCATCCGGTGATTGAAAAGCAACTGAAGATAGGGGAGGAATATGTGACTAACGATGTGTTTTTAGACAAGGACTCACAACAAATCATGATGATTACCGGGCCGAATATGTCTGGTAAGAGTGCATTGTTGAGACAAACAGCCTTGATTTCGTTGATGGCTCAGATGGGATGTTTTGTTCCTGCGAAACGCGCGCGATTAGGGTTGGTAGATAAAGTATTTACACGTGTCGGTGCTTCGGATAATATTTCATCGGGAGAGTCAACTTTCATGGTGGAAATGAATGAAACTTCAAGTATCTTGAATAACCTTTCTGATCGTAGTTTGATTTTATTAGATGAAATTGGTAGAGGTACAAGTACTTACGATGGGATTTCTATTGCGTGGGCAATTGCAGAATACATTCACGAACATACGAAAGTAAAAGGAAAAACCTTATTCGCAACCCATTACCACGAGTTGAACGAAATGACCAATCAATTTCCACGAATCAAAAATTTTAACGTTTCGGTGAAGGAATCTGGAAATAAAATTATCTTTTTGCGAAAATTAATACCTGGGGGTAGCGAGCATTCATTTGGTATTCATGTTGCAAAATTAGCGGGAATGCCAAAGCAAGTGGTTGATCGAGCAAGCAAAATTTTAGTACAATTGGAAAAATCACATGCAGGTCAAGAAAAAACTAAAGTAAGTGCAGGACCTACGGTGGATGATATACAGCTAAGTTTTTTTCAATTAAATGACCCTGTTTTAGAGCAAATTAGAGAAGAATTAGTAGCGATCGATATCAATACTTTAACCCCTGTAGAAGCACTGATGAAATTGAATGAAATAAAAAAATGGACCGGGGGATAAAAAAATATTTGAGGGGTGTTGCGAATTCAAAAAAAGTATTTATATTTGCACACGCTTTTAGGGAGAATAGTTAACGAATTATTCATTTAACCTTGATGTTTTACTGCGAGAATAGCTCAGTTGGTAGAGCACAACCTTGCCAAGGTTGGGGTCGCGAGTTCGAATCTCGTTTCTCGCTCAATAAATTTTTAAGTCGCTCGAGTGGTGGAATTGGTAGACACGCCGGACTTAAAATCCTGTGGGCGTTTTGCCCGTGCGGGTTCAAGTCCCGCCTCGAGTACGTGTGACCCTCATAATCTTTTGATTGTGAGGGTTTTTTTATTTGGTTTAGTCAACGATTGTCCAACGATTGTTCAACCGGACTCACTAGTTAATTTTAATTATCTTAATTTTTTTTGTGTTAAATAACTTAACCAATTTTTCGTTATTTAAGGAAAAATATGAAATTCTTAAATAAGTTTGTTTTTATTTAATCTTTTTGGTGTTTTTCTTAAATAAGAAACTTTTTAGTTAAGGTTAATTGAATCAAAGTTGGCGACTAGGAATGAATTTAGTTAAATCTTTAATCGCAAAAGAATTTTAATTGTATTAAATAAATAATTGTTAAATATTTATTTAATGTTTCTCAACGACATACCTTGTCTTACTCACTAAATAGCTTTGTATCATCAGTTCACTACAGAACTTTAATTATTAATTTTTTAATTATGATTTTAATTGACATTTTATTACCGTGTGTATCTTTCTTTTTGAGAGGAAAGATTTTTGCAGGAATTATCGCTTTAATTTTGCAATGTAGTGTTGCTCTTTGGGTGGTAGCCATTATTTGGGCGATTGTTGCTCGAATGAACGCTAAAAACACGAAACATTTGAAGCAGATGGAAAATCGAATCATTGCTTCACAATCTGAAAATTAATTTTTAATCTGGGTGTTTTATTAAGCACCCATTTTTTGTTCATCTATGTTTAAAGTTAATTGGAAATTAAGTTTGGTAATCTCTTTTATTGTCGGTTTTTATACCGTTATACGTTTATTAATTTTTATTCTACATCCATCCACCTATTTTGGTTTGTTATATAGTTTGTTTGGGATAATCACTTCGGTAGGTTTAGGAATTTACACCCTGAATCAATATCGATTACATAATAATAAAGCAGATTTTCAAGAAGATGTGAATGATTTTAAAAAGAAAATTCCACTGTATATTTTAACCTTTGTATTGTCGTTGGTTTTTAATGTATTATATTTTTTCTTATTTGCATTTATAACCGTTTCAAGGTATAAACAGGGTGGAGTAGGTTCAGAAACAAACTTAGAATCATTATTCTTTTTTACGTTTTCTTTTGGTTCAGTTTGGTCCATTTATTTAGTCCAAAAAGCAATTAAAACACATGTTCAAGACATTCCGCAAACTGTCATTTTACTTTTTTCGTTGTTTAAATGGATGTCTTTAGGTATTCTACCTTTAGGTATTTGGGCTAGTTACTATTTTTATTGGGGACATGGATTTCCAGAATTTTTAGCGATGTTATTTTGGGATGCCGTTTTTATTGGTATATACAAACTTTGTTCACGCACACACGATAAAGTGAGAGACCAAATTGATTCGGATGCAGTTTCGAGGATTTTGCAAAGGAAGAGTAGGAGGTAATATTTATAATAATGAGTTTTTCTTGAAATCATACTGAACGATATATTATGACTGTGTGCCATTCTACATTAGCATACAAAATGGGGAATCCGAAAACCGATTAGAGTAGGATAAATAAAAAACGAAATTAGTATGGCAAATTTTTATTTTAAATGGTGTGGAAGTAAACATTCCAGTGTTTCAGGATTGACAATAAACTCTTGTTCAAAAATCCTGATGGAAAGAAACATGAACTTTACGAAGGCAGTGAAAAATCTCAATACACTTGTAAATTTTGTGGGAGTAAAAATTCTAGTTTATCTGGTTTGACAATTAACTCTTGTTCTAAGAGTCCGACGAAAAAACACCAACCAGCGCTTTAAAAATAGATGACCAATCAGTTGTTAATTTCTAATTAAAGAACTGATTGGTCTGAAATAATTTGTTGTTTTTATATCACGATTTACAAATCAGTTGTATCAAAATAGTATTTAACAAATTCTGAAATTTTATTGTGTCTTTCAGTGATTTCAGTTTCTGTCCATTGCGTTTTTTCTCTTATCTCTGTATAACTTGATAGTGCGGTATCTTGAAATAGTTCGCGTTTCTTTTCGAACGATTTATTTCCAAATTTACTGTTTTGACTTTGTGTTAATAATGCCAAATTTCCAGCAAGGTTTAAATAGTTCTTTTGAAATTCTTCACTATATTCCTCGTTTGTTGGTTTTTGAGGTTTTATATGCTCAATAGTGTAGCTATTGTATAATTCTTTGTCTAATAAGGCTCCAGATCGATTGTTTTCTCTTAGTTTGTTTTCATATTGCCATAAAACAAATTTGATCGTGTTTCCATTGTAATGTCTCGTTTCATTCTCAAAATAATTTGAAATTATATTTTTAAATCTATCTCCGTCATTCCAATACCACTTAAATCCAGCTTCTGTTGCATTTTTGATGTCTTGATATAAGTTGTCAATAGTATACGTATTGTTTGTATTAAAATATTGTTTTGAATAATGAGGTAAATAATCAGTTCTATAATCCCCAAGTTTAAGTTTGAAACAAAGTATTTCTAATAATTTCAAAATCTTTTTAAATGTTTCGTTATTAACCTCTCCCTTATAGAAAAGGGTAAGTAAAACAAGTTTCCAGTTTGCTTCATTGCCAACGAAAAACAAATTAGAAATTCCTGTTTGACTTTTATTACTAACAATGCTTTTTGCGCTATGAGTAAGTTCAACGAAATTTTCAAAGAATAACTTAATCCATTCCGTTTTGTTTTCGACTTTGGTTAATTTTTCTTTAATCGCTTCAATGTTCCCAGGGATATTGAAAAATAAATTGCAATAATTATTCAACAGTTCGTTTTCCGAGAAATATCCTTCTACGGCTTCAATGTATCTGTAGGTTTTAGAAATAACACTTTGAATTTCTGCAATATCGTTATTTGCTTGGTTGTTATTAGTGCTTTGAATATAAATCTGATGCATTAAATATGCTTTGATTATTTCAAATCTTGATAGCTCTTTTCCTCGGTTGTTTTGATATTCAAAAACCTGCGTAGCTTCCACTTTATTAGTAATGTAAAAAGTGCTAATAATCGCATTTTCTAATGTTTCTTGAATTAGATTTAAGTTATCACTATCAAGTTTATTTAGTTCAATTTCAAAGAAATTAAATGCGTCAATTATTCTTTTTTGTGAAATAGTTTCTGTATTGTCTATTGTTGATATTAAATGTTTTTGAGTTACCTTTTTGAAAATTACCTGATCATCATCAATCGTTTTAAAACGATCTGTCAAATAAGTCTCTTTAATCTGATCGATATTTTCGTTTTTTAAAATTTTAATTTTCGATAATGCAGATAGAAACAAAATTGTTGTTGTTAGTCTTTGTTGACCGTCTATTATAAACAAGGTGTTTTCATCCTTTTCAAATAGAAACTGACCTAAATAATAAGTTTTTCCTTTTTGCTCCAGAAGATCTTCAAGAAATTGAGCACATTGTTTATTTTCCCAACTATATGCGCGCTGATAGGCTGGTATTCTAATCGATTCTGAACCTTTAAAAAGTTGTTGAATGTTAGTAGCTGTGTTTTTTGTTTGTGTCATGTATAAATAATTTAGATATTTTATTTATCTATTGATGCTAAATTAATCTGAGCAAAAGACATGATATGTCGTTGAAATTGATTGTTGTGTAAATTAATTCTGAATAATAATGAGTGTTTTGCATTTTAGAAAATAAAAATCCTCCGATTTCACGGAGGATTGAAGAATCATTTTAAAAATTATTAATATAATGGTAAGTAAATTTTGATAGTAAAGATCTCTTTTCTTCACATAGAATTTGAAGTTTTGTTTGATATTACCTTACTTGACAACCTTTTTCAAGACTTAGTCAGTTTGATTTGCCAGATCTGTTTACTATTATTTGAAAAAGTGCAATTATTGACTTAAAGTTTAATATTAGTAATTATCTCATTAAAATAATCATCTATATTATTTCTCCAAAGATAATTTGGATGATATGTTCTAAAAACATTCGTTAAATTTTTATATTCAATTTTAGATAATTGGCGATCATTAAATTTATCTGAAAAAGTATTAAATTCTAAATCTAAAAATATGTTTTTTAATTTTTCATCATAGTTTGGACCTGATAAAAATATTATTACATTAGGTTTTAAAATTTCTATCTCTTTTTCAATGATATTAAAATGTTTTTTCTCAATATCATAAATGTAGTCGGGAGGACAATTTAAATCCGATCCAGCACCTCCTATTTTAACTACATTATTAGAAATACTTGAGATTTTTTTGTTTGGGAATTGATTTTTTAATATTGTCAGAAATCGATTATATCCATTCCAAAATTGACCTCCATATGAAAAACATTTATTAGAATTAATGAAATCATCATATATTTCTATGCTAACATTTATATCATTTTGGAACTCTCCCTCCCAACCGTTAGTTTCCTGACCAAATATCATAACGCGAATATCAGATACGTTATATTCTTCATTAACATTTAAAAGATATGGATTAGCTGGTTTAACTTCTTTTGAAGAATCGTTTATAATTGCATTTAATTCTTCGGATAAATTATTCCAATTTGACTGATATAATTCGATTAGTTTTTCGTTCATAATTAATATTTTTTATAAAATTAGCTTTTTCTTAAATTATAAACTAACTATTTACCAAGTTTCCAGTTCAGTTTACTTTATATTATTATAATACAATTTTATTGTTATCAAATAAATAAATTTTCAATTCCTTCTTTATTATCTAAATTCACTAATCTAGAATTCACTGTAATTTCGGGAATCAATAGTCGTTGGTAATTCAATACTCCATGATAGATCTTAATCAATTTGTCATTATCAATTTCTTTATAATCTAACTGATCTTCACTGGAATGTTGAGATCGATTGATAAAATCTTCTAATTTAGAAAATAAGGAGGTTTTAAATAGTTCAAAATTTAAATCAGGTTCGTTTCCAATTTCCAAAAGAAGTGATAACGGAATTGAAAAACTGTCATTTAAAGAAATATTATTGGTAGAATAATGAAAAACAAACTTTTGATCGTCGATCATTTGTTTAGGGTCTAAATCAATCCATATACTTAAATTGCAGTCATTTAAATTTGATATTTTGTTTGTTGTTTCTTTATCGAGGGGATTGTAATGCCCTAAAGCTATCGAAATACATCGTTGATGACCATCTAACAAGATTCGTTGTTTATTTATTTCATTTAAAGACATCGTTATAGCACCAATTGGATATCCTCTAAATATGGAATCCCACACATTTTCAATTTGAATAGGTTTTCACACAAGTTCTCTTTGCAAAGAAGGTAACGCAATTTTAAATTCTTTATTTGTTATATCAGTTTGCCAAGATGCAATTTCTTTTAATGTATATTGTTTCATTTCAACTATTTTTCTACTAAATTAGTAAAATACATTTTCGATTTAATTATCATTTTTCTTAATCCTTAATTCGTAACTAACAAGAGAATCCCATTTTGAATACGGCATTATATCAAACACAAAAGATTGAGTTGTTAATAACCACTTTTTGTAAATGAATTTACCATTCATAAACAAATACAACTGGTTTTCATATATGTATTTCACGATAATAAGTATTCTTATACTAGAAAAACGTTAAGGTTTTTCAACTCTCTCGAGTAAACTTGTATCTTAGTTATATTCATATTCAATAATAGAATTTAAAAAGTAGTTTTTTGTTTGATGTTGCTTATTTCTTTTTTATAGATAATATCCATATGCTTATATTTATTTAATTTCCAAAAGGTTTTATATTCATTTTTCATCCCTTATAATATTTTTTAAGATTTATGTTTTCAAATTTCTAAATTGAATGTGACATAGTGTGTCGTTATGTTTTTTTTTCAGAAATATATTTGAAAGTATAATTTTTCAATAAAATCAATTTCTTTTTTTTTGAACGTCACACATTGTCTTTATCTCCTTGTTTTTTTGTAGAAAATTAGTTTTATGCAGAAAAATGAAGACAACTCGTCAAACTCATACGAGATTTTAGAGGTATTACTCGGTGAATTATACCCAGCAATTCGGAGTACGGAAGAACATAATTTTGTAGGTGATTTGACTGAGGTCGAACAATGGTATGAAATTGATCCTACCTTATCGGAACTAGAGATTTATAAACTCAAACTAAAAATATGTTTTTTACAAATTTATAATGCCGTTGATTTTGAGATGAACGTTATGAAAACGATGGATTGGAACAACTTGTATAAATTAGTTTTCTATAACAATAATAATGCGATAACTGATTTATATAATGGTCAAGAACATTTAAAAACAATGGATTTAATAGAAGAATGAAAAAAATTGGAACTATAATTCAGTCAAATAGCCAATTGACTGTTGTCGATTATTATGGAAATGTATTAAAATCCATACCTTTTCAAGATTTTGTTCTCGCCTTTGATGACGATCATATTCTAATTAGTAAAAGAAAAAACAATTTTGATAAAGAAAATCGCATTCAGTTATTGGATTGCTTATTAAATGTTTTTCAGTTAGTTGGTTCTGATGATGATGAATATTGCAATGAATTACTTAAAAATAATTTTAGACTATTTATGGTTTATGATAGACCTTTTTCATTGGAAGATTATCATAATTTACTTTCTTCTTGGCCAACTATTTCTTATGAAATCAAATCTGAGCAAATTGCAAAATTTGCCCATTCGTTATTTTTTCAGTTCCTTGAATTTCAACGTAAAAAGCAAGTGAAGATAATTTACAGCGATCGTTTTATGTTTCATTATATTGCAGTTTTTAAAGAGGTTGTAGGTGAAGACGTCCAAAATCCGAACAACAAATCTATTTTTAATCGCTTAGAATCTGTTTTTGAAAAAATTATCAATTAATTTTACCGCGACATATTTTGTCGTTATGTGAAATTACTTTTGAAAAAATAAATAATTAAATGGTATGTCGAAAAGAACTTCAAATAAACGATTGATTTTAATCATCAATAAACTTAGGAGAAATCCATTGTCTTACAAAGAATTATGTGATTACTTTGAAGAATATTCTGATATTGAAGGAGATGATTATTTAATCTCGAAAAGAACCTATCAACGTGATATGAATGATATTCGATCCATCTATAATATTGATATTCAGTATAACCGTTCTACTAAAAAATATTACATTGAGGAAGAGGGCGACGAGGACGTGTATGACCGAATTTTTGAAGCCTTTGACACGATTAATGCATTAAATATTACGGAGAGTATTTCTAAATATGTCGATTTTGAAAAGCGTAAACCAAAAGGGACAGATCATTTGTATGGATTAATTCACGCAGTAAAAAATAAGTGCATCGTAACCTATTATTATCAAAAATATTGGGATGAAAGTCCTACTCAAAGAACTGTACATCCTTATGCAATAAAAGAGGCGCATAATAGATGGTATTTGGTTGCAAAAGATATGAAAGACCAACGAATTAAAACATTTGCTCTTGATCGAATTTCCTTATTTCAAATTAGTTCAGAAAAATTCTCGATTGAAAAAGAATTTAGTTCATTCCAATATTTTAAAAATAGTTTTGGGATAATTACACCTGATGAAGGGCAAAATGTGGAAGAGGTAATTTTACAATTTGATAGTCACCAAGGAAAATACATAAAATCCCTTCCTTTACATCATTCTCAAAACATCATCGAAGAAACTCCTTCACATTTAATTGTATCATTAAAATTATGTGTTACCTACGATTTTAAAATGGAAGTACTTTCATATGGTGAACGAGTAAAAGTAATTCAACCTGCATCTTTTGTAGGTGAATTAGTGGAAGAATTAAAAACCACCTTGGGTTATTATGTTTAGTGTTAAAAAGTAAAACACTAAAAATAACAACTACCTAGAATCCACTCAAAACAACCTCAAACTACTTTTTAAAAATCATCATAAATTGTGTTTTAAAGAATGCAAAAACAACTTTTGGTGTCGATAACACAATCCCTTTATGGTTGTTTGGAATGCTTTATTAATTATTGAAATTCAAGTGTTTGTATTATTTGTTTAATTTTTAAATTATTAATTTTCAAAATATTAAATAAATAAACTTAAAATCTAAATTAATTAAGTTCAAACTACTTTTTAAAAATCAATTGATAATACAACTTTATCTAAAGTGAAATGTTAGATAAATGGACTTAATGGAAAAGTCTTTTCTCATTACAAATTTAGAGCAAAAAAAGCCCCTGCTGATGAGCAGGGGCGAAAGTTATTCAACTTGAAATGTTAGTAGCGAAAAACTATTTTGCTGGTTCTAAAATTTCTTTACAACGCGCGATTAATTCATTCAAATGAATGCGGGTTTTTATATCTGTTGTAGTTGGTAGTATTCGTATTAATTCTTTTTGAATGGAAATTAATTCTTGTCTAGCTATTCCTGGAACATCTGTTTGGAACAAATTAACAGTTTTGTAATCGATCGTGTAATTTCCTCCAGGAGGATTACTTCCTACCGCAACGTTATTGTTTGATTGTATTAATTCTCCAAGGTGATGTATATAATTTCTCTGTAAGTTTCTTCTGTAAATATCTAATGCTTTTCCTTGTTTGGCGTCCGATAAAATAACATTCGATAAAAATCCAAATAAGTCATACAAACTAAAATTGTCTTTCGATAAGTTGCTTGTTTCTTGAATACGAATTAATTTATCTCCGGATAATATGTTTGTTAAAGCGCTGTTTTGAATGTTTTTAATACGTTCTACTCCAGTTTCAGGTTTGATTTTGGCTAATATATTTTGGTCTAACAACCAAATTGGGGTTTTGAAAACGTGTGCGTCTAAAAAAATTAAGGCGTTTAGTTGTATTTGTTTTGGTACCGCCGCATACACATTTCCTTCCATATCGTATGTTTTTGCAGTTCCATAAATTCCTCCGATGTGTTTGCTTACATGTCCTATATAGTAGGCGTATTGTTGTGCAACTTGATTATACATTTCGGCTAACTCTTCGTAATTCTCTCCGTCTGCTTTGGTCCATTCAATTAAGTTTGGCACGATGCGTTTCAAGTTTTTGATTCCATATTCGGATGCTTTCATGGCGTTGTCGCTCAAATCTTCTCGTTGGTATCGTGGGTCATGCGGACTGTTTTCTGTACCGAAATTTAAGCGTGCATCTTTTAATTTTTCCTTTATAAGGATATTCAATTTATTTTTATCCTCCTCCTCATTTTTCGAATCGTTAAAATATTTGTATCCCCATTCAATCGCCCATTTGTCATAGTCGTTTACTCTAGGAAATAAATCTTTCACATTATCTTCGGGTTGTGCTACGTAATTGAATCGTGCATAATCCATAATCGAAGAAGTATGTCCGTGTTCCTTACACCACAAACTGTCTCTTAATTTTTCCACAGGCGTAGCGGCACTTGCTCCCATATTGTGTCTCAAGCCTATGGTATGTCCCACTTCGTGTGCTGCAACGAATTGAATTAATTTTCCCATCAATTCATCGTCAAAAATACGTTTGCGTGCACGCGGGTCGTTGGGTCCTGCTTGAATGAAATACCAATTATGCAACAAACTCATAATATTATGGTGCCATCCAATGTGGCTTTCTAAAATTTCTCCAGAACGTGGGTCGTTTACATTCGGTCCGTATGCATTTTCTACATTCGATGCGAAATAGCGAATTACTGAAAAACGTGCATCTTCCAAACTCATTGTAGAATCTTTTTCTGGCCAATATTCTCCACGAATGGCATTTTTCCAACCTGCTTGTTCGAATGCTTTCGCCCAATCATCCACTCCTGCCTTCATATATTTTCTCCATTTCTCAGGCGTAGCAGGGTCTATGTAATATACGATCGGTTTTTTCGGTTCGATGAGTTCTCCTTTCGCTTGTCTGATTGCATCTTCGTTGTTTTTCGGTTCCAATCTCCAGCGAGTCACGTAAGCTTTTTTATGTACTTGTTGTGCATCTTCCTCAAAAGAACTTATCGAATTTATAAAATAACCTACACGTTCATCATGCAAACGTTTTCTCATTGGAGTTTTAGGAAGTAACAAAAAAGAAGTGTTTAATTCGAAGGTTACAAAGCCAGCTTCTCTACCAGCTGGAATGTTTGACCCTTTTCCAAATCCACTAGAAGTAGGTGCCTCGTAGGTTTTGGTTGTTTTTAATTCGGTGTTTATGGGATAAGAACGAATCGACTGTATGAATGATTTATCCCGTTGGAAAGAACCGATTTTGTATTGTTCTTTTCCGTCAGCATCAATTCCAAAAGTAGGGTTGTCGCCATTAAAGTAGTCTGTAACGTCAATCAATACACACGTATCTTTTTTGATTGCTTGAATATCGAACACTCCGATGATAGGGTCTGCGTTGCTATTTTTAACAGCGATAGAAATTGGTTTTGTACTATCGGAAGAGTTGGCAACATATGTGATACTTTTTAGAAACACATTGTTATTCGGACCTTTTTCCCATTTTATTACTTGTCGATTGACTTCTTCTCCACCAAATTTACCACAGCCAGCCACAGTTTTGCCATAACGAGTCACCGCAATAATTTCACGGTTATAAATAGAGTCAGCGATTTCAAAGTACCACTTTGTGCCAACTTGGTGAACAGTAAACAACCCTTTGCTTGTTTTTGCTTCTTTGGTGATTACTTCACGGAAAGGTTTTATTTTTTTAGCCTCTTCTTTTGGTATTTTGTTTTCCTTTTTATCCTTTTCCTTTGTTTGAGAAAAAGTCAAGCCTGTTGCCAGTACTAAAAAAAGGGCGAGTAAAATCGATGGTAAATATTTCATACGGTTTTCATTTTTTAAGAGGTCTAAGTTACGCATTTTTGAAATGATTTTGATTTCAGTTTATAAAAGCGCAATTTTTTCAGCTGTACCTGATAAAGCTGTAATTTTTGTAAAAAATTTCGGTTGTACCTGATAAATTTGTATTTTTATGTAAAATTATCAGTTATGACAGATAAATTTGCGAAAATAGCGAGGTTCAACTTTTGGGATCAAACACCGTATTTAGGAGTTACTAGAAAAGAGTATGTAGAAAAACTACTAGATTATAAGGATACGAATTTAGTGAAGGTGTTAGTTGGTCAGCGTCGAGTAGGTAAAAGTTTTGTATTGAGACAATATACCCAGAAGTTGATTGAAATGGGGGTAGATCCAAAAAATACACTTTATATAAATAAGGAGTTTGTTGAGTTTGATTTTATTATTACGTATATCGATTTGGTTCATTTTATTAATGAATATATTCAAAGTAGAAAGATTCAAAATCATCCTTTGTATGTTTTTATTGATGAGGTTCAACTGATTAATACATGGGAAAAAGCAATTAATGCATTATCTCAAGATTATACGCAGCAGATAAATATTTGTATAACGGGGTCAAATTCTGAAATGTTATCAGGCGAATTATCCACTTTATTATCAGGTAGATTTGTAACAATTCCTATTTTTCCATTCGATTTTGAAGAATATCGATTCGTTTATAAAAAAGAAAAAACGCGCGCCTCTTTTTTGGAGTTTATGCAAAGTGGAGGATTACCAGAATTAATGAATTTATCAACGTTAGAAACGAAACAATTTTATTTGACTTCTTTGCAGAATACCATCATATTACGAGATATTGTACAGCGTTATCAAGTAAAAGATACTGTTTTATTATTGGATGTTTTTGCTTATTTAGTCAATAATTTTTCAACACTTTTTTCGGTGAATAATCTTGTCAATTATTTTAAAAGTAACAACCGAAAAACGAATTATGAAACGATTGCAAATTATATTGAGTATCTAACGAATACCTTTGTAATTCATAAATGTGAGCGTGTAAATCTGAAAGGAAAAGAAGTTGTTGCAGGAACAAGTAAATATTATGTGAATGATTTATCGTTTAAAAATTATTTATTTTCTGGAAATACCCACGGAATGGGGTATATGTTAGAAAATTTAGTTTTTATAACATTAAAACATAAAGGGTATCTTGTTTATGTCGGAATGACTCGTGATTCTGAGGTTGATTTTATCGCAACAAAAAAAGATAGGACAATTTATATTCAGGTTACATTTAGTTTGGAGGATGAACAAACGGCAGTAAGAGAATATAAAGCATTGACCTCGATCAAAGATAATTACGAAAAATGGATTGTAAGTTTAGATGAAATTCCCCGCGGAAATCTAAATGGAATTAAAAATATCCTAGCATGGGAGTTACAGGATTGTTTATAATTTAATCAAAAATATTGATTAATAAATAATCTTTTGGTTTATTTTTGTCATAATTCAACAGTGTATAATTATGGCTAATCCAAATCAATTTTTGAAAAATGAATCCATTTCTATTTTTCGACCTGAAGTAGGAGGAGAGTTGTTTTTACCGGTGCTTTCTGCGGGTATTAGCGCAGGTTTTCCTTCGCCTGCAATGGATTTTATGGATGTGTCTATTGACTTAAATCAGTTGATGATTAAACATCCTTCTGCTACTTTTTTTGGTCGCGTGCAAGGCACATCGATGCTGGATGCTGGAATTTCGGATGGTGATTTATTGGTGATCGATAGGAGTTTGTCTCCGGCAAACAATAAAATTGCCGTTTGTTTTATCGATGGTGAATTTACCATCAAACGCATTCAAAAAGAAGTAGATTGTTGCTGGTTGATGCCTGCCAATGAAAAATATAAACCCATTAAAGTGACTAAGGACAACGATTTTTTAGTTTGGGGAATTGTTACTCATGTGATTAAAAAAGTGTAAGTATGTATGCCCTGGTCGATTGCAACAATTTTTACGCTTCTTGTGAACGTGTTTTTAGACCAGAGCTGAACGGTAAACCCATCGTCGTTTTATCGAATAATGATGGGGCAGTGATTGCTCGAAGTAATGAAGCAAAAGAGGTAGGAATTCCGATGGGCGCTGTTGCTTTTCAGTATGAACAAATGTTTAGAGAGCACCAAGTTGAGGTGTTTTCTGCCAATTTTGCCTTGTATGGAGATATGAGTCATCGTGTTATGTCTATTTTACAACAGTTTGCACCAGAAATGGAAATTTACAGTATAGACGAGGCGTTCTTACTCTTTGAAGGATGTGAAAAGTTTGATTTAAAAGCGTTGGGTGAAAAAATGGTTTCACAGGTACGTCAATGGACAGGTATCCCCATTAGTATTGGATTTGCGCCTACAAAAGCCTTAGCAAAAGTCGCTAATCGCATTGCAAAAAAATATCCTGTTCAAACAAGCAGTTGTCACATTATTCAAAGTGAAGAGAGTAGGTTAAAAGCCTTGAAGTGGTTAAAGGTGGAAGATATTTGGGGAGTAGGGAGGCAGCACGCAAAAAGACTTTGGCATGTAGGGGTGAAAACCGCTTTTGATTTTACGCAGTTATCAGACGCATGGGTACGCAGGAATATGTCCGTCATTGGATTGCGTTTAAAACACGATTTGCAAGGAATACCAACGATCCAAATGGAAGAAATCAATCCTAAAAAGTCAATTACTACCTCACGTTCATTTGAACGAAATTTGGTTGAATTTGAGGAAGTCAAAGAGCGTGTAGTTACGTTTATGGTCATGTGTGCAGAGAAATTGCGGAAACAAAAATGTTGTTGCACTTCCTTTTATTTGTTTTTAAGAACCAATTCACACAGACAAGATTTGGAGCAGTACAGAGGAGCCACTGTGGTAAAATTACCGTTTCCAACCAATTCTACTTTAGAGTTAGTGCATTTTGCAACGGCAGCGTTGGTCTCTATTTTTCGAAAAGGCTTTCGGTATAAAAAAGCAGGAGTAATTATTATGGATTTCATTCCTGAAGATAAAGTTCAGTTAACATTGTTCGAAAATACGAATCCAAAACATTACGAGTTGATGCAGGTACTCGATGGATTAAATATAAAGTTTGGGCAGCAAAAAATAAAAGTAGCTTCTCAAGATCAGCGGCGAGTTTGGAAGATGAAACAAGAGAAAAGATCACCTTCGTATACAACTTGCTTACAAGAGATTATAAAAATAGTTGTTTAAATTTTCTTATTGGAGGCAACCTTTATTAAAAAAGGTGGTTTTTAAATTAAAATTTATCAAAAAATGAACTCCTACAAAACAAGTAGAATAATTAGTGTTTTTTAATTGGATTTTAACATTTTTTGAATAAATTTGTGTTGTTAACTAAAAATTAATTAATCTATGAGAGTATTATTACTTATGATGACTGTCTTGATCTCTGTTTTTGCAAGATCACAAGCAGTTTTCGAAATTGAAACTCCTTCGGCAATCAAAGGGTTTTACAAGTTCGGATTAGGAGATTCCACAATCCATTGTTGGGGAAATGGAAATACTGCTAATAAGGCGGTGTCTGCTTCTTTAGCTTTGGGTAAGGATTCATTGGCTGTGTTTAGTCCATTAGAGTCAAATGTTAAAGGAAAGATTGCTGTTTTGTACAGGGGTGGAGGTATTGCATTTTCGGTTAAAGCTTTAGCAGCTCAACAGGCAGGAGCAGTTGCTGTTATTATTGTAAATAACCGACCAATAACTGATGCTACTCAAGGGGGAGCATTCAATATGACTGCTTACAATGCAGGTGAAACAGTTTGTTCGCAAGCAACGGGGAATAAAGTTACAATACCTGTAATTATGATTTCGCAAGAAGATGGTGTAGCTATAACTAACGCAATTAGAAGAGGTGAGGATGTGAAAGGGTATATCGGTAAGAAAAGAATTTTAGATTTTGACTTAAAAATCACAGATGATTGGGTAGTAACGCCTTTATACAGAACTCGTCCAGTGTTTTCTGTGAAAAAAGGCATGGTAAGTGACATCTTAGGTTTGTCTTTAATAAACGCAGGTAAAAATCACGCTAAAAACGTGGTAGCGGTTGCAGATATTTCTTTTGGAGGAAAGAGTATATACTCTGATACAATTTTAGAAGATTCAATAGCTGGTTCAGGTGATGTGAATGGTTATGATACTTTATATTACAGATTTACGAAACCATTTCAACCTGATTATGATTTATCAACAGGAGTGTATACATTAAAGTATACATTACATCAATTACAAGTTAATGGTCAAGATACATCCGTTGTGAAGTTGAATGACGAGTATCAAGCTGATAATGAAGTTGTAACTAGCTTTACAATTTCAGATTCTACTTTCGCTATCGGAAATATATTCTCAACATGGAAATCAACAACAAATAATGTAACTTATACAAACAAAGCAAGTTGGTCTACATTCAGTAATTCTGGAGCAAATTTGAAAAACTTCAAGTCTTGTATTGTATACAAAAACAAAGATGCGGATCAATTAAATATCAATTCAATGGATTTCTTAGGTTATTCATTTGATTCACAAACTACTCTTTTAAATACAAAAGTAGGAATAGAAGTATTTAAATGGAAATCTGCAGATTCAAATACATTTAGACCTGGTTATGCATGGACAATAGATGATTTAAATTTAGAAGTACAATCTGAGTATATCTTTAAATCCAATTTTGCTTATGATTACGGAACATATAACTTTAAAAATGATGGTTTAACTTTGCAAGCAAATTCAACTTACTTATTCTGTGTATCTACAACTACACCAAGTATTGGTTTTGGATTTAACAGATATGAGCCTAGTATGTGGCCAGCAATCGCTTTCAATAGTCAATACATAATGCCTGTATTCTCTGACGGTACGATTTACAGAACAGGTTTCGGATCAGATGTTGTACCTGCAATAAGTTTGAATTTCTCAGAAAAAGCAACAAAGAGCTCTTCTAAAGATATCATCTCTTATTCGATTGTTAATCCTAAGATTCAAGCTAATGTAGGAATTAATAAGGTGACGTTTACCGTTCCAAATTCTACAGATTTAACAAAGCTAGTTGCTAGTTTCAAGTTATCTCCAAAAGCAGTAATGACAATCAATAGCAAAAAACAAGTTTCTGATACAACAGTGAACGATTATTCTACAACATTGATTGCAACAATTACTGCTGAAGATGGTTCTACAAAGACATATGAAATTATTGGACAACAAGCACCAAAAAGTTCAGAAAAGTTAATAATCTCTTGTACACAAGGTGCTGCATTTGGATTTATTGAAAATGATAAAGTGACATTTAATTTACCTACAGGTACTGATGTAACAAAATTAGTATTTACCTATACTGTTTCACCTTTTGCGAAAGCTTATGCTTTTGATACATTAGGTTCTGATAAAGATTCAACATTTACTTCCAACGTAACAAAAGTAAACGCAACGAACGTAGTGAAAATTAAAGTTGTTGCTGAAGATGGATCTGTTAAATATTATGATTTAATTGTTAAGGTGGTAAAGAGCTCTTCTAAGTTAATTTCCGCTTTCAGTTTTGCTGCTCCAGCAGTAAATGGAACGATTAACAATGGAATTATTAGTGTAAATGTTCCTAAAGGAACAGACGTAACTACGCTAATAGCTAAATTTACATCATCACCAAAATCAACAGTATATGTTAAAGATGTAGCACAGGTTTCAGGTACTACAGTAAATAACTTCTCAGATACAGTTGTGTATACGGTAGTTGCTGAGGATGGAAGTTCAACGATTTTCAAAGTTGTAGTTACTGTGTTAAAAGCACAAGGAAACTCAATTACGAAGTTTTCATTTGTTGATCCTGCAGTAACAGGTGTTATTACTGGAACAAATATTCTTGTTAAAGTACCAAAAGCGACAGACTTTACAACTTTAGTTGCAAATTTTGAAGCTTCTGCTGATGCTATTGTTAAAGTTGGTGCTAATGTCCAAGTGAGTGGAGTAACTGAAAATGATTTCACAAACCCAATTTCGTATGATGTTACATCAGAGGCAGGTGTCACAAAAACATATAAAGTTACTGTTGAAGAAATGGTTGAAAGTAACCTTTGTAATATTGTTTCTTTCGGTTTTGAATCACCAAAAGCAACTGGGGTTGTTTCAGGTAACAAAGTAACAATTACTGTACCAAAAGGAACTGATTTAACTAAATTAGTTGCTTCATTTACTTTATCTGCAGGTGCAACTGCGAAAGTAGATACAGTAAAACAAGTTTCTGGTGTAACTGCTAATGATTTCACGGGTGTGGTTAAATACGACATCACAGCAGCTGATAATTACACTAAAAAATCATTTGAAGTTACTGTTAAGGAAGATGCGAGTGCTGGTTTAAGTGAACTTTCAAATTCGAATATCAATTTGTATCCAAATCCTTCTACAGGAGAATTTAAATTAGCTGTTTCAGCTGGTCAATTGTCTGTTAGAGTTATGGATGCAGCTGGAAGAGAAGTTTACAACTTTAACGATAAAAACAGCTTGACTAATGAATTTAGTGTAAATCTTGTTGGTGTTGAAAACGGTACTTATTTCGCTGATGTTTTAAACAACGGTGATAGAGCAGTTATTAAAGTACAAATTGCAAAATAATCATAAATCTTAAGGTTTATAAACTAGGGAGGCTTCGGCCTCCCTTTTTTTGTGTTATAACTAAATGATTTAGATATACTCCGTATATTTGTCATTGAAATAAAATATAGTATACATGAAAGCATATGTATTTCCTGGTCAAGGAGCACAATTTTCTGGTATGGGAAAGGATTTGTTTGATACAAACCCAATCGCAAAAGAATTGTTTTTAAAAGCGGATGAAATTTTAGGGTTTGAAATTCATAAAACAATGTTCTACGGAACAGATGAAGAATTGAAACAAACTAAAATTACTCAACCGGCTATCTTTTTACATTCTACAATTTTAGCTGCTTGTTTAGGTGATTCATTTACACCAGATATGGTGGCTGGACATTCATTAGGTGAAATTTCAGCTTTAGTAGCAAATAAAACCTTAAGTTTTGAAGATGGACTAACATTGGTATACAAAAGAGCTTTAGCAATGCAAAAGGCCTGCGAAGCAACTCCATCAACTATGGCAGCTATCATCGGTTTAGAAGATAAAGTGATCGAAGATATTTGTGCGGAAGTAGAAGGTGTAGTGGTAGCTGCAAATTATAATTGTCCTGGGCAGTTGGTGATTTCAGGTGAGCTTACTGCAGTTGAAACGGCTTGTGCTAAACTTAAAGATGTAGGTGCTAAAATGGCAGTGATCTTACAGGTGGGAGGTGCTTTTCACTCTCCATTAATGGAATCAGCAAGAGAGGAATTAGCTCAAGCAATTGAGGCTACAGAGTTTAAAACTCCGATTTGTCCTGTGTATCAAAACGTAACAGCTTCAGCAGTTTCTGATCCTGAGCAAATTAAAAAGAATTTAATAGAGCAATTAACGGCTCCGGTAAGATGGACACAAACAATGCAACAAATGATTGCAGATGGTTGTACGTCGGTGACAGAGGTTGGTCCTGGAAAAGTGTTACAAGGGTTATTTAAAAAAGTAGATCGCGCATTTCCAACTTCATCCGCTGTAATTGAATCAACAGAAGCTTGATCGTTTTAGAATACTATAAAATTAAAAAAGGGACTTTCGAAAGTCCCTTTTTTAATTTTATTAATATTATTATATTTTAGTTTCTGTAAAGCGTTGACTTAACAGCATTGATTACTCTTTGTGCATTTGGTAAAGCTTCGTCAATTAAAGTTGGTGAGAAAGCAAAAGGTGTATCCGTTTGTGTAACACGCATTACTGGTGCGTCTAAATAATCAAATGCATAGCGTTGTAAATGATAAGCAATTTCTGATGAAATAGAAGCTAACGGCCAAGATTCCTCTACAACTACACATCGGTTTGTTTTCTTAACAGATTCAACTACGCAAGCATAATCAATCGGTCGAACTGTTCTTAAATCGATGATTTCACAAGAAATACCTTCTTTAGCTAAAATTTCAGCTGCTTCAAAAGCCACTTTGATAATTTTACCAAAAGAAACAATGGTTACATCTGTCCCTTTGCGTTTAACATCTGCAACACCAATTGGAATAATATATTCTCCTTCAGGAATTTCACCTTTATCACCATACATTTTCTCAGACTCTAAGAAAACTACAGGGTCATTATCTCTGATAGCTGCTTTTAGTAATCCTTTAGCGTCGTATGGATTTGAAGGAGTAATTACTTTCAATCCTGGTACATGTGCATAAAAAGCTTCAAAACTTTGAGAGTGTGTCGCTGCTAACTGTCCAGCTGTTGCGTTTCCACCACGGAATACAATAGGACAGTTATATTGACCACCAGACATTTGTAACATTTTAGCTGCTGAGTTAATGATTTGATCTGCTGCTAAAATCGCAAAGTTCCAAGTCATAAATTCAACGATCGGTCTTAACCCTTTCATTGAAGCACCCACAGCGATACCAGCAAAACCTAATTCAGCAATAGGTGTGTCAATTACTCTTTTAGGTCCAAATTCATCAAGCATTCCTTGAGAAACTTTGTATGCTCCATTGTATTCTGCCACTTCTTCTCCAAGTAAAAATACCGAAGAGTCAGCACGCATTTCTTCTGTCATTGCTTCACGAAGCGCTTCTCTAAACTGTACAGTCTTCATAGTTATAGTTAAATCGTTAAATTTAAGTTTGTTAGAAAAATTGATTTTCACTCAAAATTTCAGATTGCAAAATTAACAATATTCGTTGTAAAAAATGATAAATAGGAATGACTTTTTACACTTTTATTAAGGTTTAAAAATAGATACAAAAAACTGATAATTTTAATCAATATTCTAACTCATTCGTCGACTTTTCTTCTTAATTTTGCACAGTTTAAAGTAATAATTTTCTATTATGAATATATTAGTTTGTATCAGCAAATCACCGGACACTACATCTAAAATTGCTTTCACGGAAGGGAATTCTAAATTTGACGAGAATGGTGTACAATACATTGTTAATCCTTACGATGAGTGGTATGCTTTAGTAAGAGCACTTGAATTAAAGGAAACAATTGGAGGTAATGTAACGATCATCACGGTTGGTAATGCAGGTGATGAAGCGATCATTCGTAAAGCGTTAGCTATCGGTGCTGATAGTGCAGTTCGTATTGATGCTGAACCAACTGATGCTTATTTTGTTGCGGCTCAAATTGCAGCTTACGCAAAGAAAAATGCGTTTGATTTAGTGCTTACAGGAAAAGAAACAATCAACTATAATGGTTCTCAAGTTGGAGGTATGATCGCTGAGCATTTAGAGTTACCATATGTATCTCTTGCTTCAAAATTAGATGTTGCTGGAAATGTGGTGACTCTTGAACAAGAAATCGTTGGTGGTTTACAAGTTGTAGAGGTAAATACACCAGTGGTTGTAAGTTGTGCTAAAGGAATGGCTGAACAACGTATTCCAAACATGAGAGGGATTATGGCAGCACGAACAAAACCATTAGAGGTTATTGCTCCTGAGTCAATCGAATTATTTACACAATACGAAACGTATCAATTGCCAGATGCTAAAAAAGCATGTACGATGATTGACCCAGCGAATATGGAATCATTGGTTGAATTGCTACACAACGAAGCAAAAGTTATCTAATTGTTGGTTATTTAAAATCTTTTTAAACGAGAGTTTTATTAAATAATCATTAAAAGACAAATATTTACATATGAAAACATTAGTATTTATAAATAGTAATCATTTTGCAGCAAAAGCTTCCTTGGAAGTTATCACTTATGCTAAAAAATTAGGAGGTGAGGTTATTGCTGTAACTTATGGTAGCCAAGAGGGGGCTGAACAATTAGGTGCTTATGGTGCTTCAAAAGTGTTGGTAGATAATTCATTGACATCTGCTGATGAACAACAAATCACTAAGTTAGTTGCTTCAGCTGTTGAATCTACTGGTGCGACTACTGTTATTTTTTCTCATGATTTAGTTGCAAAAGCGGTTGCCCCAAGATTGTCTGTAAAATTAAAAGCGGGTTTGATTTCTGGTGCTATTGCATTACCTGAAACAGGAAACGGATTTACTTGTAAGGTTAATGTATTCTCAGGAAAGGCATTCGCAACAGTTTCTGTAAAAACAGATATAAAAATAATTTCTCTATTACCAAATTCTATTCAACCTGAAAATATTGGTGGTTCAGCAGTTGTTGAATCTTTCAATGGGAATGTAGGTGTGTCAGCAATCAAAGTGGTAAGTACTAAAAAACCAGAAGGAAGTATTCCTCTACCAGAAGCTGAATTAGTAGTTTCTGCAGGTCGTGGTTTAAAAGGACCGGAAAACTGGGGAATGGTTGAGGAATTAGCTACAGCATTAGGTGCTGCAACAGCATGTTCTCGTCCTGTTGCTGATATTGGTTGGAGACCTCATCATGAGCATGTTGGACAAACTGGTGTTGCCATTCGTCCAAATTTATATATTGCTGCAGGAATATCAGGTGCAATTCAGCATTTAGCTGGGGTAAATGGTTCTAAAGTGATTGTTGTTATCAATTCAGATCCTGAAGCTCCTTTCTTTAAAGCTGCTGATTATGGAGTAGTTGGTGACGCTTTTGATGTATTACCAAAACTTACTGAAGCAATCAAAAAGTTTAAAAACGCGAACTAATCAGTTCTCAAATGTATATCAGTGAGGGGAAACCCTCACTTTTTTTAAGTTTTTATGGTGAAAATTAAACTTGATATAATTGGCCTTTCTTACAGTCAAACACAATCTGGAGCTTATGCTTTAGTACTTGCAGAGACGGGGGGGAAAAGAAGTTTACCAATTATTATAGGAGGTTACGAAGCGCAAGCAATTGCAATTGAATTGGAAAAAATGACTCCAACGCGTCCTCTTACCCATGATTTATTTAAAAGTTTTGCTCAATCTTTTCAAGTAAATATAGAAGAAGTAATTATCTATAATCTAGTTGAAGGTGTATTTTACGCTAAACTTATCTGTTCAAAAGATGGTAAATTTAGTGAGATAGATGCACGTACATCGGATGCAATTGCTTTAGCAGTTAGATTCAAATGTCCTATCTATACCTTCGAATCTATTTTAGCGAGTGCTGGAATTCTATTAGATGAAAATAATGAATTAATGGCAGATGCTCCTGAGAATGAAGTGCTCGAGACTAAACCAGCAGATACTGGTATGGCAACGATGAACATGGATCAATTAGAAGAGCATTTAAATCAAGCCATTGAAAATGAAGATTACGAATTAGCATCTAAAATTCGTGATGAAATCAATAAACGTTCAGAATCATAGTTATCGCTTCCTATAATGAAACAATATCACGACTTACTCAATCATATCTTGGAAAACGGAACGCAAAAAGGAGATCGTACAGGTACAGGTACTTTATCTACTTTTGGGTATCAAATGCGTTTTGATTTAAATGAAGGGTTTCCTTTACTTACTACTAAAAAACTGCATTTAAGATCTATAATTGTTGAATTGTTGTGGTTTCTAAGAGGGGAGACAAACATCAAGTTTTTAAAAGACAATAATGTTTCTATATGGGATGAATGGGCCGATGAAACAGGAGATCTTGGTCCTGTCTATGGTCGTCAGTGGAGATGTTGGCCTGATGGAAACGGAGGAACTATAGATCAAATTAAAAATATCATTGATCAGATCAAGAAGAATCCTGATTCAAGAAGATTGATTGTTTCTGCTTGGAATGTGGCTGATGTGGATCATATGGCTTTGCCTCCTTGTCATTCCTTATTTCAATTTTATGTTTCTGAAGGGAAATTAAGTTGTCAGTTATATCAACGCAGCGCAGACACGTTTTTAGGTGTGCCATTTAATATCGCTTCTTATGCTTTATTAACGATGATGGTTGCTCAGGTGTGTGAACTAGGTTTAGGTGATTTTGTTCATACTTTTGGAGATGTACATTTGTATAATAACCACATTGAGCAAGCTAAATTACAATTGACGCGTGATTTCAGACCTCTACCTACTATGAAAATAAATCCAGAAGTAAAAGATATTTTTTCTTTCAAATTAGAGGATTTCGAATTGTTAAATTATGATCCGCACCCACACATCAAAGCGGATGTCGCTGTTTAAATTAGCTTAAATTTATTCCAAATGAAATTATCACTTATCGTAGCAATGGATCAAAACCGAGGTATCGGTAAGGATAACGATTTAATGTGGCATTTACCAGCGGAAATGCGTTTTTTTACAGAAACTACAAAAGGTCACATTGTAGTTATGGGAAGAAAAAATTATGATTCAATTCCTTTAAAATATCGACCACTTCCGCATAGAGAAAATGTGATTTTAAGTCGCAATACTGATTTTTATGCGAGTGGTTGTAAAGTGTTTAGTTCGATAGATGCGTGTTTAGATCATTTTTCAAATGAAACGGAACGAACTGTTTTTATAATTGGTGGAGGACAAATTTATAACCAAGCCATCAATCATCCTCGTTTAGAAGAAATGTATATTACAGAGATAAATCATGCTTTTGAGCCAGATACTTTTTTTCCTGTTTTTGATGAGACTAAGTGGAAGAAAGAGTCTATTCTGCAATATCAAGCGAATGAGAAAAATCCTCAAAGTTTTGAGGTTTTTAGGTATTCTAGAATCTAGAACTAGATTTTGTAAATAAAATATTGTTCACTTTTTCCCATCCAATTCCCAATATTAAATAACTGAAGCCAATCTGGATATGTTTGAAAAATCAGTTTTTGTTTTTTGAACAAATCTCTTTTTTCAGGAATTGTAATTATTAATTTTCCTCGATTGTTGGTAATGAAATTCGAATCTACATTCACATCCATTTTTTTGATGGTCAGCTGATTTCTCTTGTAAAAATCGATTGTCTCAAAGGGATTATTATCGGTGAAATAAATTAGTTTTTCATTTTTAGAACGATTATATAAAAAATCAAATAAGTAGACCTTAGTTGTCATTGGTCGGAAAATAATGATGATGTAAAAAATCAAATTAAAAACGAACAAAAACCGAAGCCATTTTGCTGGTTTACTCTTGGAATGAAGTTCAACTTGATTTTTTTGAACTAAATAATCAATTGTTTGTATAAAAAAGTAAGGTAAGAAGAAAAATAGTGGGAATAAGAATCGAAGCTCTTTATGACCGATCATAAAATGAATTAAAATGAAAGGTACAGAAATCCAGGTGAGTGGATTTTTAGGGTTTTTGATAAAAAAGTATATTGTAGCTAAAATAAATATAATACTAATTGGAGGTATTCCTTTTTCAAAAGCAATTTTAAAATAATACCACCAAGGTTCTACTCCAAAATTTGCTGCCTTGTTCAAAACTATGTTTTGATAAAAATAGTTGAATGGAGTTATTGTGATTGAATTGTAAAACCAAGAATCAAGTAAAATACCAAGTAAAACGACAAAACTGAAGGAAACAATTAGAAGTAAACAGTTTTTAAATTTGGTTTGATTTACAATTAATAACCAGAAAGACAAACCAAGGATGAAGAATGCTGTCTGAAATCTAATCAAAAAAGCTAGTCCTAAAAATAAACCCAGTATCAAGTACTTTCGAGTAACTTCTTCTTTCGTTGATAAAAAATGGATGAGTCCGATAGTGAATATACAAGCAGACCAATTCTCTGAAGAAAATCGGACACCAATAAAAAGTAAGAACCATGAAAAAAAGGTGAAAAGGTAAAACCATTTTTTTAAATATTCAGATTTAAATTCGTTTGAATAAAAATGAAATATCTTATGCAGACAATAAAAAGATAAGATAGATGAAATTAATCGGAGAAAAAAAGCAATCAAAAAGGGCGAAGTAATTGAAATTAGATTCAAAATTTTTATGGTGACGAATGCAATTATTGGTTGTAAAGTTGGTCTTATTTTTTCATGAAATTCCCAAGGTAATTGTCGGACTTCTATGTTTCCGAGTTTATAGTTTGCGAATTCCAATAATTGATAATGTTCATCTGGATGAAAAAAACCTACAGAGAAAATGGCGCAAAGAAAGATTGAAAAAAAGGAAAGAAAATATAGTTTGTTTTGGTTGTATAAATTTTTGAAAGACATAACTTTGTATTGATCAAATTTAATTGAGTAATACAAATGTATTTGTATTATTTAAATCCTCTTAAAGAATGTCAAAATTTAATTACAAAACCATTTTGTTTTACCTTTTTCTTTTGGTTTTTACTATCGTTGAATCGAAAGGTGGGGGTGATTTCAAAATTTTTCTTGATGCTTCAAAAGATTTATTTAATGGCAAAAATATTTATACCCAAGTATACAATGAATATTATCATTACTACTACGATCTGTTTTTTGCAATAATTATTTATCCTCTAACTTTTATACCCTTATTTTTTGCAAAATTTATTTGGGTTATCTTCAATATTTTTTTGATTTCTCAAACATGGAAACTACTTATTAACTGGTTGCCTGTAGACTTATTAAGCAACAAAATGCTATCGGTTTTTAAAATCATAATATGGCTTTTTATGCTGAGATTTATGAGGGATAATTTGCATCTCTGTCAAATGACAATCACCATTTTATTTTTAAGTTTAAAAGGTCTTGATTTAATTCAAAATAAAAAAAATATGGGGGGGGCTTTTTTAATAGCATTAGGGATCTCCATAAAAATATTACCGGTTGTACTTATACCGTATTTAATTTTTAGATCATATTTTAAGGAATCACTGATGATTGTGATGCTATTTATTTTTTTACAAATTATTCCATTACTCTTTATAGATTTTCAACAAGTGTTATTTTTACTTCAGGAGAGATGGCATTCATTGAATCCTAATAATGAAAATCATATTCTTGACACATCCGAAAGAAGTTTTCACTCACTAACAACGCTTTTATCTACATTGTTGGTAGAAAATTGTGGAGATACATATGCGCTTACTTTAAAACGTAATATTGCTGATTTATCTTTGTCGAACTTAAAATTAGTTATCTTGATTGTAAGATTGTTTTTGATATTTTTTACAATCTATTTCTTGGGTATGTCAATCTTTAAAAAACAATTAAATAAATTGAATATTTTATATGAGTTAAGTTATATTTTTCTACTTATTCCTCTGATATTTCCCCATCAACAACATTATGCTTTTTATTTTTTATTCCCTGCTATTGTGTATTTAACTTTTTATTGGACTTTTTATTTTGATCGAATTGAAAATAAAGCAAAAACAAGGAAATTATATTTAATTATTGGTATTGCTTTTATACTCTATTTTTTAACTAACTGTCACCTGATTTTAGGAACATTTAATGAATATTATGATCATTATAAAATTCTGACTTACGGGGCCATTTTATTTATTCCAAGTTTAGTATATAGCCATCCAAAAAAACTAAATTTACAAAATTCTATTTAAAAGTATGATTGTCTGTATTGCTGAGAAACCGAGTGTTGCGAGAGATATTGCCAAAGTAATTGGTGCAAATCAAGCCAAAGATGGTTATATGGAAGGGAATGGTTATCAAGTTACTTGGACATTCGGTCATCTTTGTACCTTAAAGGAACCACAAGATTATACAGAAAAATGGAAATATTGGCGTTTGGAAGATTTACCAATGGTTCCCTCAAGTTTTGGGATAAAGTTGATCGATAATCAAGGGGTAGCCAAACAATTTCATACTATAGAAAGATTAGTACAATCGGCTGAGGAAGTTATAAACTGTGGGGATGCTGGTCAAGAGGGAGAATTGATTCAACGTTGGGTATTATTAAAGGCAAAATGTAAAGCTCCGATTAAGCGATTATGGATCTCTTCATTAACGGAGGAAGCCATTCGAGAAGGTTTTCAGAAATTAGTTGACGCAAAGAAATACGATAATCTGTATGCTGCAGGTAGTGCTCGTGCTATTGGAGATTGGATGTTAGGAATGAATGCAACCCGTTTGTTTACTAAAAAATTCGGTCAAGGAAAAGCAACCTTATCCATTGGAAGAGTACAAACTCCTACGTTGGCAATGATTGTAGCTCGTCATAAAGAAATTAAAGCATTTAATTCAGAAGAATATTGGGAGTTAAAAACACTTTATCGTGAAGTTGAATTTTCGGCTACGATTGATAGGTTAAAGACACTCGATAAAGCTGAAAAAGGGTTGAGTTATTTACAAAATCATCCTTTTGAAGTTACTTCTTTTGAACAAAAAGAAGGAAAGGAAGGGAATCCTAGATTATTTGATTTGACAGCATTACAAGTAGAAGCGAATAAGAAATTTGCTTATTCAGCTGAGGATACTTTAAAGGGAATTCAAAATTTATATGAGAAAAAGTTAGTGACTTATCCTCGTGTTGATACAACTTACTTATCGGAAGATATTTATCCTAAAGTTCCCGGTATTTTGCAAGGAATGAAAAATTATGAAGGGTTGATTGCGCCATTGTTACAGAAACCAATTCCAAAGTCGAAAGCGGTTTTTGATGATAAAAAAGTAACGGATCACCATGCGATTATTCCAACGGGTATAAATCCTGGTACTTTGCCTTTGATGGAAGAACATATTTATGATTTAATTGCCAAGCGATTCATTTCTGTTTTTTACCCTGAATGTAAGGTTTCGAATACGACTGTATTAGGAAAAGTAGGTCAAGTTGAATTCAAAGCAACAGGAAAGCAAATTTTAGAGCCGGGTTGGAGAGAGGTGTATCAAAATGAACAAACAAAACAAGCGCTAAGTGATGAAGGAGGGAAAAAAGAAGAGGAGGAAAGAGTAATGCCTTTTTTTGTGGAGGGAGAGAGTGGTCCGCACGTACCTAAAATTCACCATGGAAAAACATCTCCTCCCAAATATTATACGGAGGCAACCTTGTTACGTGCTATGGAAACTGCTGGGAAACAAGTAGAGGACGAAGAGATGCGTGAATTATTGAAAGACAATGGTATTGGAAGACCTTCCACACGCGCAAATATCATTGAGACTTTATTCAAAAGGAAATATATCGAACGTAAAAAGAAAAACATTGTTCCGACACAAACAGGGGTCGATTTAATTGATACAATTCAAAATGAATTATTAAAAAGTGCTGAATTAACAGGGGATTGGGAACGTAAATTGCGTTTAATTGAGAAAGGTGAATATGAATTAGACACTTTTAAAACCGAACTTATTCAGATGGTTAGGGAACTAACCGATGAGGTTATCTTTAATACCCGAAGAGTGATTTCCCTTGAAAATGAAAAAGTCGCATTACCTAAGATAGAACGAAAACCACGAGAACCGAAACCTAAAAAAGTCGAAAACCCGGAAGAATTGACTTGTCCAAAGTGTAAAAACGCATCCATTAAAAAAGGGAAAACAGCCTATGGTTGTGCTAATTTTGGCACTTGTGGATTTAAAATTCCGTTTGGATTATTAAATAAAAAATTAACTGATAAACAAGTGGTTGATTTGATTATTTCAGGTAAAACAGCCAAGATAAAGGGGTTGGAAATGCCCGGGTCTGAAAAATCATTCGAAGGTAAGTTTGTCTTGACTGCTGATTTTGAAATTGAAATAGAAAAATAAATCCGATGAAAGTAAAATTGATTTGCATCGGGAAAACCGGTAAAGATTTTTTAGTTGCTGGAGAGCAAGAATACATCAATCGATTAAAGCATTATGTTCAAATTGAACGTATCGAAATTCCCGATATTAAAAACGCTAAAAAATTAACGTTTCAGCAAGTCAAAGATGCGGAAGGAAAAGAAATCTTAGCAAAAGCAGGAGCAGATCGTATTTACCTTTTAGATGAACGAGGTAAAACGTATTCTTCGGTTGGATTTTCACAATTTATTCAACAACAGTTTAATTTGGGTGGAAAAGCAGTAGTTTTTGTTATCGGTGGCGCTTATGGTTTTTCGGAGGAAGTTTATGCCAAAGCATCGGGTAAGATTTCGCTATCCACGATGACCTTTTCCCATCAAATGATACGTATGATTTTCTTCGAACAAGTATATCGTGCGATGACTATTTTAAATAACGAACCCTATCACCATGAGTAAAAAAATAGAAATAACGAACTATAATTTTATTGGTCAAGACGAACGAGGAACAACAGCTGAAATCATGTTAGATCGTGGTGGTAGTACACTTTCTATTTTCAGGAAACAGGGTACTATTTTTGGAAACCATTATCACGAAGGAAAAGAACAAACAAAAAATCCTGAGAAATTTTATTTACTTCACGGTAAATTAAAGTTTGAATACAAGTTGATTGACGAAAAAGCATGGAGCGAGTTAGTCGTTGAGCAACCATCTAAAATTGATATTTACCCCAATGTAGTACATCGAGTTACCGCATTGGAAGATTCGTATATGCTCGAATTAAACAGTCTACAAGAGCATGTCAATGATACCTTGAGAGCGGATTAATCTTTGATTTGTAAGTTTTTAAAACTTGAAACTCCGATTAATTTCTCAGTATCTTCTTCGTAAATAATTTCTACACTATCACCTATCATTGTAATTGGAATATCATTGGAGATTTGAGTACTGCCGATAAAAATGTTGTTATTTCCTTGAATGGTAAAATAATAGAACGAATTTCCATTTTTTACATCACTATTTATTCTACTTATGATAGATTTTACCGTTAACTTATTCGATTTAGTACTTGTACTGAATTTATTTCCAGTAGCGTTAAACGCATTTTTATAAGCCATTAATGTTTCTTGTAATGAATTTCCTACACCAACAATGGTATAATCTTGTATCGAAACCATTGCATACATTTTCACTAATCCTCCATCGTCTTTTAAAGTCATTACGTAGGTTGGAATGTTGTTAATGTTGTAAGGTGTTGGAATGGTTGCAGTATATCCTTTTTCTTGTACTTTTCCCTCCGCAGAACCCATTGCTGCCGTTTCAGTTGCTCCACTTTGTTTGTACCATACCGCTTTTTTAGTGCGTGTATCTACCAACATAAACCCAACGGTTGACTCGTCCGTTCCAACAGAAGTTAACCCTGTATACCAATACGATTTGTTGTCTTCCCCATATACCAAAGTAAGTTCTTCTGTTATTTGCAATTTACCTTCATTGGAAAAATTCCAGTAACCGTTTATATATTCTCCCCAATCATTTAATTGTTCTTCAATGAATTTTTGCGGTTGCATACGATCAATCCATTCAGGAATATTTTTCATGGAATACTCTTTAATCATTCCTGTAGTTGCGTTTACGACAAGTACACCCGTAGCATCTGAACCATAAAATCCGATCTTCTTTGAAAATTTGGTCACAACCCAATAAGGATTTCCTTTATCATCTATTTCGAATGAAAAATCAGTAAAACCAGAAGTCATATATCCATGGAAATAAATATGTCTTTCTAGATTATCTTGAAAATAAGCATTTGGTTGATATTTGATCTTAATCTCTGTACCGTTTATTTTTTCAACTAATTTCACATCTCTTTCATTCGTAGCATTTACCATGACGTAACCAGGTGTACCTTGTTTATTCTTATTCCATTTGAAAAATCCAGAGTGCTCTAAAGGTGCAACCCAATACAATTCATCATTCACTTTTTGAATCGTAAATTCACCCAAATTCACTTGACTACCCAAGGCAGGTTTTGTACCTAGCACTTTGTCCCCTAAAATGGATGCAAGTTCTTGATCTACAACACGAATGTTTTTTATTGAAATCGGTTCAAGATGATCTGAAAAGGTTTTTCCAATTTCTACTTTTCCAATTAAATTTCTATAAGATTGATTATGAAATAAAGACCAGGAGGTTAGTATAGGAACTATTATCATGTAAATTAAAATACCGCCTATAACATAGTAAAATCCTTTGTTGATATTTATGTTATATCTAATTTTTTGATTCTGATTTCCTTCTAATTTTAGCGTGACTTTTTTCCCAAGAATCAAGTAAATAAAGATCAGTGCAAGTAAATATATCGGAAGACCCCAAAACCCAAAATTGATTACTGGCATTGTCCAATAAACAGAAATGATTAAAATTAAATAGGCACCTAAAAGAGTATATGTTTTATTCATTGAAAGAAGATTATTAAGAAATTAGTAGCTTAATGGTTCGCTGTAAATCCATGGGTAAAATGACCATAACTGTAATGCAATCAAAATTACAATAACAAATGGATAATAGCGAGTTTCCGTTATGCGTTGACTAATTAAAATTGTAATTGGAAAAAGCAAAGAGATAAATCTGGGCATACTTACTACAGAACCGGAAGAAAGAGGTAATAGTAAACTCAACCAAATCAAAAGATTGAGACTTAAGGGTAATTTTTTAAATAGTAAAATAGCAACGATAAATGCTAAAAGTGTGTAAAAAGAATTGAATTGAGACCAAAAAACAGCATCTCTAAACATTGCCTTTAGCGGAAACATAAATTCTTTAAACCAACCCTCTTGTGCTTTTACGTAAGCGAAATAGAAATTCGTCATTTCTTTTTGATATAAACAATAGAGAAATAAGGCTGTAGGAGCAGAAAGAAACCACAACCATTTGCTAAATTTTTTAACGTTTAACATTTTAAATTGATTCCACCAAAAAAGGTATCCTCCTTCTTTTTCTAAGTAATATAAAAAAATAGGAAATGCTGTTACGATACCATTCGGTCTCATGATCGTAAGTAAAAAAAGAGAGATACAAGTGATCCAGTATTTTTTAAGGTGAACACTCAAAAATCCTATGCTTAACAATGTAAAAAACAACGCTTCCGTATAATACATTGAATAATAAAAATGAAAAGGAAAACAAATGAAAATCAAGGTGCTTTTGAATGCTTTACTTTTTTCAAAATTAAACAGATGAGTTCCCATCAAGTAATATAAAATGAAAACAGCAGGGGTCAAGAGGAGTGAAATTATAAAAGCACTTTCAACGAAAGTAAAAGACCCAATTGACATGACAGATTTTACTACCATTGGATATAAAGGAAACATCGCCCAAACACTTTGAATGATTTTCCCTTCACCAACATAGCCGAGTTCAATGGGATCTTTGATTCTTGGGTAACCATTTTCGGCAATATTTTTATACCAATAGGAGTCGTTTCGTTGGAACAGGTTTGAATAACTTTCAAACGAGTTCCCAATCATTTCTGTATGGTTTATTTCATCAATACAGAAGGTGAATAACACATATACTACTTTTATGAGTACAGATGTTATAATTAACCACAGCATGTGTTTTTTAGTAATGCTCATCTAAAACTAAATATTTGGGAAAATAGTTAATCTATTATTTTTTATCAAAGATAACTGAAAATCTTTTTTTCATTTCCAAAGCGATGCGATTGCTGTTTTCGCCTAATTGATTTAGTTTTCCCATGATAGAAAGATAGGTGTATTCATCCTTGTTTTGACTAAGTTTAAAAATGGGATGAACTTGATCTAATTTTAGTTCAATACCTACAATTACTTCAAACATCGTATCAATATAGTCGGTATCTAAATTATCGACAATAGTAGGAGAGTTTTGATTTTGGTGTTCAAATTTCAAGGTCATTTTACGCATGAGTTCTCTGAGTTCATTTTTTGACAAGAAGTTTAGCTCACCAGAAATCTGAACACTCATATAATTCCACGTTGAACCTTGGTGTGGATTTTTATACCAAGAGGCGCTTACATATGCATCTGGACCTGTAAAAATAACCAATGCTTGTTTATTTTCTGTGAATGCATTGAAGTGGTCTGTATGCTTCATTATATGACCTTGAATGTATAGTTCACCTTCTTTTTCTACCAGTATAAACGGAATTTGTGTTGCTACTTGTTTACCATTCGAAAAACTTCCAGTCAAAACCGCAAATGGAAATTCTTCGATGAATTTCAACCAATTTTCTGTATTGTTATCAGTGAAGTAGGGGAGGTTGTACATTGTAATAACACGGTTTTTATATTCAGTTTGCAATTCCGATTTTTATAAAAAGTTCTCGAACTTCAATCAATTCAGATTTAGTTTTGAAATTTCCTAACCTCCTTTTCTTTCCGTTTTGTAATACCAATGCAAACCTTTTCTTTCCAAACAACGATTTTTCTTCTAGTCGACTTATTTGTTCAACAGGAATATTTTCCGAAGTTGACATATTAAACAAAAACCTAAAGAGAACAACTAACGAAATAATCCCCAATCCTACCCAGATATATTCTAGAAAACTATATTCAGTGGTTTGTTTTCCAAGTATTCGGATTACTGCGTTTGCTATATTTAATATCATTAAAATTTTGAAAATCAGATATTGGTTTTTTAGGTCATCTTTGATTTCGATTGAGTTTTCTATATCGTTAAATTTTATTTTCATACTTTTTTAGTTTTTTCATTTTAAAATAATTATACCCTTTTCTTTAAGTTCATTGTAATTGTTCTCTAAATTAATATTATTAAAGAAATTAAAATCATTGATTTCCATCTTATTTGTTAAAAATTTGTTTATAGTTTTACTTTTATAGAGGTCAGATTGAAGTGGAGGTTCTTTCCATTCTAAAGTGAAATGAAAAGCGTCTATTATTTTGTTGTTATTATCTGTTTTAACAATTAAAACATCATGAAATTCACTCGTTTTATTAGTATAAGATTCTCCTTTATAGGTTGCTATAAATTTGTAGTATTTGTATTTTCCTGTAATTGGTTCAAAAATTTCATTTAGTTTATTTATGTCACCAGATGTGTTAAAATAAATCGAATCAATGTTGTTTATTTTAAAGTAGTTGAAGTCTGAATTATCAGCTTGTTTTTGAAGGGTATAATTTTTTGTTTGGTTCTTTTTAGTTATATTGTCTGATTGACAATTAGCTGAAAAATAATGTAATGAAATTAAAATAAAGAGAGTAAAAGATTTCATTTAATTTTTTTGTGTTTTTTTAGTTTGTTTTTTGTTATCCAAAGTAAATTTCCTGTTGTGTCTGAAAAACTTTTGAAAAATCTTAGGTCAAAATTATTACCGTTTTTTCTATATTTTGAAGCTTGTATCAAAGCAAAACTGTAATATTTATCTTTATTACTCTGGCTATTTACATTTTTAAAAAAAATAGTGTCATTTTTAATATAATAATCTCCAACTATTTCACTCACTCCAAAACAAACAGTTTTTTCTTTAAATTTTAAATTTTCTTTGAGTTGAAACGTAATAGTACAATTTGCAGCCCCCTCAATTTCTGCGGTTAGAATATTTTTACTCTCAAATTTTTCATAATCAATTATTCCGCTTGGATAAATGAAAGTTAAGATTATTACAACAGATAATAATAAGATATTTATATAATTAGATTTCGATTTCTTTTTGACCAGAAAATAAATTTGGGTAATTAAAGTAATATTAAGACCGAGAAAAATTAAAAATAAAGCTATAAAAACTGGTAAATTGTAGAAGTCTAATTTTACCACCCAAAAGTATCTAGTATTTACAACTATAAAGAAAATGATAGTAACAATTCTTAATATTTTATCTTTCATTATTTTTTAAATGATTTTTAATCAATTGATTTGGAGAAGTAAATTGATGTTATCGACAATACAAATCTATTTTTTCTTTGCTAAAAACAATAGGTAGGTTATATCTGGTTTTTACAATTTGACCATTTGACTTTCCTGGTATCCAATTAGGCATAAGTTTTACTATACGAAGGGCTTCATTGTCTAATACTTCAGAAATACTTTTATTTGTTTTGATATCTACCAATTGACCATTTTTTTCGATTATAAAAAAGACTATAACTTTTTCTTCATTGAGTTGATTTTCATTTAATTTGAGGTTACAATAAATAAATTTCATTAATTCTTTCTCGCCTCCTGGAAATTTTGGTTCTTCATCAATACCAGGTGAGGGACTATTTTCATTTTGTGGATCTAATAAGAGATGTCTACTTTTTATTTTATTCAAACCATCTGAATATGTTTTGTTGGTAGTAGTAATTAATTCACTTGTGAAGTCATAATCAATATTGACAGGTGTTGGGCTTATTACGATTTTATCTTTTTTAATCTTTGTTTTTTTATTGTTTTTTTTAATTTCATTAATTCTCTTTTCTATTTCCTTCTTTTTTATTTTTGAAGCATTGATACCAATTTTTGCTGAATTATCTATTTGTTGATTTAAGAATTCATTAAGTTTGAGGTATTCCGAGAATATATCATTAAAAAACAATAAATTAATTTCTAATTTTTTGTTTATACTGTCTATGTAATTAATCTTATTTTTCTGAATATCGATTAAACTATCAAATTCAATTGATTTTTTAAAAAGTATCTTGTTTTTAATTTTTGCTCTTAATTTATCCTTATTTGCAAAATTGTAATCAATATTAATTTGATTAAACTTTCTTCGAAATAGACTATCTTCTAGATTTGTTTTACTAATAGGATATAAAGATTTGAGATACATTATATTCTTTAATGTATTTGAATTGTCAAATTCGATATCGTAGTAATTAGATAAAATTTCAGTATTTATCTCAATAAATTTGAATAACTGATTATTAATTTCTTCTTGTAAAAGTGCATCAAAACGAATATCAATTATTTCGTTACACAGCAAATCATATTTTTGTTGTTTTGAAGCGATTGTATTATTTAAAGAATCAAACAACATTTTTTTTTGAGTTAATTCAATTTTTAATTGATTATTGACTTTTCTTAAATTTTGAGAAAAACTTTTTTGATTAAAACATAATATGATGAGAATGAAAAAGATAAGTTTCATTGATTTTGTGAAAGTCTTTGGTAATATCCTAATCGGCTTATGTGAAGTATCCATTGTTCTGCATTGAAATGTTTGAAATGTTATAATGACGAAGGCAACATTAGTAAAAATGGCAACGCTTGCTTGTAATCTAATTCAGGATATTCTAAACCTAAATGACGAATATTTTTGTAATAGGTATTATGTTGATTATAATACATCTTTTCACTTTGAATAAACCACGCTTTAGGTCCTAACTTTTGAGATAAAAACCATTTTTCTAATAATCTAGCTGTTCTCCCATTACCGTCATTCCAAGGATGTATTTTTACAAAAACTAAATGAATAAGAGAAGCAAAAAAGAAAACTTCTTCAATGCTTAATTGAGTTTTTATCAAAAATTCTATATCGCTATAAATCTTTGACATTTCAGTTTCTACTTCAAAAGGTGAAGCAGCTACATATTCTATACGTCCATCAGATGTAGAAACGTACATATTGTTTTGGCGGTATTTACCTTGCCAATTGGCAGCTAAAATATGTTTACTTAATAATTTATGTGCTTCTGAAATGTTTTTTTGATTGAGTTCATTCGTTTTAGCAAAGGTATAAGCGTTGTATAAATCGTCAATTTTTTGTGTGTAATCAGGTAAAAATTCCACACCAAATTTTTTATGTTTGATGTAACTGTCCAACTCAATATCTTCACCTTCAATTTTACTACTGAAAACGGAAGAAACCGAAGTGTAGAAACTAAATGTATCTGTCGAAATTTCGGCGTCAACTAATGCTTCAAAATGCTCTTGTAAAGTAGTTGTTACTTGCTTTAAATACGTTTCAAGCAAATCCGTTGGAAGTATTTGTAACTGTTCTTTCATTTTGCAAAATAAGTTTTCTGTTGTTAAGTTAATAAGTTTGACTAAAACTACTTACCAAATCCCTTTTAAAACTCACCTAAAATAACCATTTCAAGGAACATTAAATTATTGTTTTTGAATTTATTTTACAGATTTTCAATTTTGAAAAGTCCATGGAATAGGTTCCGTTCAACAGCCCTTTCATCGTTTGTCTGGATGCTGAGCTTGACGATGTACAGAAACGACGAAAGGTTAGTTGTTAGCAGAGGTATTTTAATTTAATAACTTATAAATTCTAAAATTAACATATTTTACTTCAGTAATATATTGCGTTTTTAATTTCATTTCTTTTCCTAGTACTGGTCTTATTTTTTCTAATTGATTTTTTGTAAGAAATACATTTACGGTATAATCTCTCATATTTTCTAAACTTATAACATTATAGTCCAAAAGGTCATTTTTAAATATAAAATAGCAACTATACAAAGCTGAAATTATTCGAGTATCTTGAATACTTAAAATACTGTCATTTTGAATTACTTTTTCTGCTTCATCATATTTATCATTTGAAACCAATTCTAAATATCTTTCAATCTTTTTGATATCCATTTTATTTAAAATATTTATGAATTCTTCTTTTTCTTGACCAGTTCCGACAAAGGTTTCAAGAATTTGATTATATTCAAATATTCCTTTTACAATTTCTGTTTTTTGTCCAAATGCAATATTGGAAATTAGCAAGATTGATACTAATATTATTCTTAATTTTGACATATTACTTTTTACTTGAAGCTCATTTTTTTAAACAATTACTTTGAGTTAAATTTTCCTAGAACTTCTTTCCTATCAATCACATGTTTAATATGACTGCTAACGTCAGTTCGTCTAATAACCTCTTTCAAAGTCTAAATTCGAACCTAAATTCACTTAAAAATAGCAATTATAAGCGACTTTAAAATCAAGATGTTGAATTTTAGTATTTAAAAGATTTGATTTTAATGTTCGTCTAAAAGGTTTAAAATTAGATATCTGAGTCAAATGAAGCTTTCAGCTTATTTTCGTTTTATCTAAAATCAAATGCTTTAAACAAATAATTTCAGTTTGGTTACGATCTTTTCCTAGAATGAATTTCATAGTTAAAGGTGCTAAAAATCAATTATTTAATCAATTGAAATGACTATATGTTATTGACAGCAAGGTTGTTGATTAAGTTGGGGTTTTTAGACAGTTTGACGTTCTCAAGCTTACCGTTTGTTGCTGCTGCAAGCACGAACCAAAACAAAACTACAAAATTTCCTAAAAAGATAGAGTTGTAGCCACCAGATTATTTTCCACGAAGACAAAATAGCAAGCGCTAGCCCAGCAATAGCGGTAAACTTGGGTTAGCAGCTGCCATTATTATGTTCCATAATAATATCTACGTTCGAAACTTTCGTCCTTCGGTAATGGTGTATCAGTGTCCATTAATTTACAATATGTTGTCCAATAATTGATCCATAGTTCATTTAGCTCAGGAATTTTATTAAGTTCTACTTCAACCGAATTAGAATATAGTTTAATTGCTTCAGCAGAAATTGCAAATCCGTAATCTTCGGCAATAAAAACCAATGAATATTTTTCCTGTAAAAAAGCTTTTTCTGTTGGCGAATATCCGTGAATAGTATTTATAGTTTCCATTTCACTTATTATCTTCTTCTTTAGTTCATTGTCGGTAAATGTGAAATGCTTCTCTTTACAATCTAAAGCGAATGCTTCCTTTTCGAGAAGAAATTCAATTTTGTCTTCAATTTTCTTTCTGTGAAGAAAACTAACTGATTTTGGGTTAGCAAAGTCAATTAAAATTCCTGATTTTGGTGCTTCCAATTTATTAACAGGTTCAAAATATAAGTCTGTCCAGTCAAACTCCAATTGGAAATTGGATGGAAGATTGGATTTTCTATTTGTCCAGAAACTAATTTCAAGTGCATGACTTAAAACTTTTAAAGATTTAATATTTATCGAGTCAACATTATGTGCGTTATTCTCCATTAGTTTAAATAATTTGATTCAGGGAATTTGTCATATGGTTGCTGCTAACGTCAGTTCGTCTAAAAACCTCTTTCAAAATCTAAATTCGAACCTAAATTCACCTAAAAATAGCAATTATAAGCGACTTTAAAATTCAGTTCATGAATTTTAGTATTTAAAATATTTGATTTTAATGTTCGTCTAAAAGGTTTAAAATTAGATATCTGAGTCAAATGAAGCTTTCAGCTTATTTTCGTTTTATCTAAAATCAAATGCTTTAAACAAATAATTTCAGTTTGGTTACAATCTTTTCCAAGAATGAATTTCATAGTTAAAGATACTAAAAATCAATTATTTAATCATTTTAAATGACTATATGTTATTGACAGCAAGGTTGTTGATTAAGTTGGGGTTTTTAGACAGTTTGACGTTTTGCGCCTATGCGCTCGGTCCAATTTTTAAAGTAAACCGTTGCACCGAAGTTAAATTTTTTGTTTCTAATTTATTGTTGTTTCGAAGAAAGATCTGGGGCTGGCGCATGAGGCGCTGTTATATGCTGGTGTTTTTTGTCGGGAGTAACCTACCAAGTTCTGCTGAGCATATTTGTTTTCGATTATTTATTGTCATTTGGTTATTCAACAAGGTCTTTAAGTTTTTGTAAAAATAAAGTATGATTTAAATTGATTTCTTTGTTTAAATTTTGAAAAGAAATGGAATCTTCTTTGTTCTTAAATGTCTTTATGTTACAAGAAAACAATAGAGCTTCATTTCTAATTGAATTTGTTTTTGAGTCTAATTCATTTACCTTTTCTAAATTCATTTTTAATTTTCCAATGAATGTTTTTCTACATTTTAACTTATATTTTTTACCATTATTTATAAATGTCATTGTCTCATTTTTGAAAATATTATTTTCTGAAGTTAACTTAATTGGTTCATAATATTTCCCTTTTGAAAAGGTAGAAGGCATCCATACACCTTGCCATAAAATATATGATTCAATATATGCAACCGAATTTTCAACTTTTATTATTGTACTTTTATGAACTATATCTTTACTAAAACCATAGTAAATACCGTCTTCAATTTTAATTGGTTCTTTTTTTGTACTAAAACTTGATGTAAGCAAAATTATTAGTGCTAAATAGATTGTAAATTTCATTTTTTTTTGTTTTTCTTAATTAATTACCAAATTTTATCGGTTTAAGTTTATCCGTTTGTGAACTAAAATCGAAGTGAATATATAAAATTTCAATATGGATTTCAGTTCGAAGCGTGATTTTGTTACACTTGCATATAACTAATGGCTACGCCTTATAACCATTATTGTCCCAAAAATAATCAATTAATTCCCTCAATTTTTAACTCACTCATAAATCTTAAATTATAATTCATAATCAGTATTATATCCGTTTTTAAATGAATATAAACGAATAACAATCGAAATTAAATGGTTAATATTCGAATGAAATTTGGAAGAGGCCACAACTTTGCAATGTCGATAACAAACAACACGGCAACAAACAATTTAGTATTCATTTAAAAAACACGTACAATGAACAATTTAAAAAACAAAGTGAATTTAATCGGACGTTTAGGAGCGAAACCAGAGATGAGAAAAGTAGGCGAAAAAGGATATGCGTTAACGCGTTTTTCTTTAGCGATCAATGAAAGTTATAAAGACAAAGTTTCTGGTGAATGGAAAAACAATACTGTTTGGCATGTTGTCACTGCATGGGGTAAAACGGCTGAAAAAATGTGCGAATCTTTAGATAAAGGTACTGAGATTGCACTTGAAGGAAAATTAGTTCAAAAAGAGTATGAATTAAAAGATGGAACCAAACGAAGTTCCGTAGAAGTAGAGGCGAACGATTTTATGATGATCCAACGCTCTAAAACAATTAACTAAGTATAAATTTTAAAAATTACAAAGAGATGAATCACGTGAATTTAATCGGGAAAATAAGTTCGGCACCAAAGGTATTAGAACTTGAAAATGGAAGAAAAATAGCTCAGTTTTCATTATCAACCTCTGAAGTTTATTTAGATGGCGATGGTAATAAAAAAGAACGAAAACACTGGCATCGTATTTCAGCTTGGGGAAAATGGGTGAGTGTACTTGAAAAATTCGGTGAAAAAGGGTTAAAACTTGCTATTGAAGGTAGATTGGTATCTCGCTTTTACAAAGGCAAAACAGGAGATCGAAGATTTGTCGTGGAAGTAGAAGTAAATGATTTAATTTTAATGTAATATGGAAATGATAACTATTATTGGAAATATGGGTGACTTTGCGCAAGTCACCCAATTCGAAAACGGAGCAAAAGTAGCACGATTTCAATTGGCTTCGCATTTTGGAGAAGATACCACTTGGCACCGCATGTTTGCTTGGGGTACAGTGGCACTTTTTATCGAAAAGTTTGGAAGAAAAGGTAAAAAAATGATGATTAAAGGAAGAAAAGTAGTTAGAACTTACCTTGACAGAGAAGGGATTCAAAAACAGGTTGAAGAAATAGAAGTAAGAGAGATAGTTGGATTGTAAAACTAACTGTTGAGTGTTTCTTTGAATACGGCAATTGTTCTTTTAGTTACCACGGAATGTTCCACGATTGGTTTTACATATTGAGCAGTTCCGTATTCTGGAACCCAGCGTTTAACATAGATTAACTTTTTATCAAATTTATCTAACTGTAAGGCTGGATTGAAAATACGAAAATAGGGTGCAGCATCACAACCAGAACCGGCTGCCCATTGCCAACCTCCTGAGTTACTTGCAAGTTCGAAGTCAAGCAATTTTTCTGCAAAATACGAAGCTCCCCATCGCCAATCGATTAATAAATGTTTGGTCAGAAAACTCGCAACTACCATACGAACACGATTATGCATGTGTCCTGTAGCGTTGAGTTCGCGGATTCCTGCATCTACCATTGGATAACCCGTTTTCCCTTCGCACCATGCTTTAAACAACTTTTCATCGTTATCCCATGGTATTTTATCATAAATGGGTCTAAACGAATTTTCTGCTGAATGCGGAAAATGATAAATAATCATTTGGTAAAAGTCTCGCCAGATTAATTCATTTAAATAGGTTTCGTTCGTGTTTTTAGCGTATGTTGCTAACTCACGAATACTGATTGTGCCAAAACGTAAATGTAAGCCCAATCTTGAAGTTCCATTAATTGCAGGAAAATCTCGTTGTTCGCTATATTTTTCTATAATTTGTTCTTGTACAGTATTTTTTGGAAATTCAACGGTTTCAATTCCATCAAACCCCATTTCGTTTAATGAAATAAGGGGTGTTTTATGATCAAACGTTTGTAAGCTTGATACGTGATTTCGTGTATCAAAAGAAGCTAAATGTTGAGAAGTAAGGGTCGCTTTCCATTTACGTGAATAGGGTGTAAACACTGTATATGGCTTTCCATCGTCTTTAACCACTTCGTTTTTTTCAAAAATAACATGATCTTTTGAACCAATAAATTCAATTGAAAGTGCATTTAAAAGTTCAAAAATTTCAGAATCACGTTGAATCGCTAGCGGTTCGTAATCTCTATTTGTAAATACTTTTTGTGCTGAAAATTCTTTAGCAATTTCGGGGATAAGCTCAATTGGATTTCCAAAATAGACTAATAAATCAGATCCAAAAGATTGGTATTCAGATTTTAATTTTGCTATTTGTTGGTGGATAAAAATGACACGTTGATCTTCAGTTTTGAGTTTTGATAAAATAGTCGTATCAAAAATGAATATAGGAATGATTTTATTTCCAGAAGTAAGTGCTTTGAATAAACCGTGATTGTCGTTTATTCTCAAATCTCTTCGATGCCAAAAAAGAGCGGGTTTATTTTCCATTATAAAATACGCTATTTCGTTCTGTTTCCCAAAGCGTTAATTCAAGTTCAAAAGAAGAGTCAAGTCTTTTTCTGATTTTATTCCATATAACTACCGCAATGTTTTCAGCTGTTGGAATAATATTTTCAAAATCAGGACAATCTAAATTTAAATTTTTATGATCAAAAGGAGTATGAACTTCTTCGTCGATGATATCCGCAAGTATTTTCAGGTCAATAACATAACCTGTTTCTGGATCGATTGGTCCATCAACACATACTAAAAGAGCGTAATTATGACCATGGTAGTTTGGATTATTACATTTACCAAAAACAGCTTGATTTTTGGCATCGTCAAAATTTGGGTTAAAAAGTCGATGTGCTGCGTTAAATGTTTCTCTTCTACAAACTTTCATAATCGGGTAGTAATGTTTCGCCGTAATCGGCAATTATTTTTTTAAACCAAAAAGTGAAATCTTCTGGATTTTCTTCAATTTCCTTAATCAGATTAGCCAATGAAATCCATCGGTAATCTTGAGCTTCGTTTGGATTTGGTATAGGGTCTTCATCTGAAACACCAACCAATACATGATCAAGTTCGTGTTCGTGAAGTTTATTATCAAAACTAACTTGATATATAAAATGAAATTTATCTGTCAAGTTATCAGCACGCATTCCCATCTCTTCTGCTAGTCTTCTTTCCGCAGCATCAATGTTTTTTTCATTAGGCCTTTGATGAGAACAACAGGTGTTTGTCCATAAATTAGCAGAATGATATTTATCAGCAGCACGTTGATGTATCAATAATTCATTATTCGAATTGAAAATAAAAACGGAAAAAGCACGATGTAATTTATTTTGTAAATGCGCTTCCATTTTAGGCATAGTTCCTAAAACATTGTCTTGTTCATCTACCAAAATAACATGTTCTTCCATTATATCCAATTCAAATTATGTTTAATGTACGAATAAAACAACAAACTTAATTTTTTATTGTTAGGAATTCTTACTCTTTCGTTTAAAATTGTTTGTGCGCTTTGCTTTTGGATTTTCATGAAAAGATTGTGGTAATATACATAAGCAACATATACTCCGAATCTAGATGAATTAGGTAGTTTTTTAATTCCTTCTAAACCTAAATTAAAATCAATCTCAATGTCTTTTTCAATTTCTTTTTTTGTCTTATCATTAAAAAAAGTCATATCTACATTTGGAAAATAGGTTCTTCCAAGTTCTTTGTAATCTGCTTTCAAATCACGAAGAAAGTTGATTTTTTGGAAAGCTGAACCCAGTTTCATAGCGAAATGTTTTAAACTTTCATACATTTTTTCATCTCCATTAACGAATACTTTCAAGCACATTAAACCTACTACTTCAGCAGATCCTAGTATGTATTCTTCGTATTTAGATTGATCGTAATGTTGCTTATTTAAATCCATCTCCATACTATTCAAAAACGTATAGATCAATTCGTGTGGGATTTGATATTTATTTACCGTTTCTTGAAATGAATTTAAAATAGGGTTTAATGAAATTCCTTGTTCTATTGCTTCAAAAGTTTGTTTTTTAAAGTCTTCTAACAAATAATTTTTGTCAAAGCCGTGAAAGCTATCTACGATTTCATCTGCAAAACGTACGAACCCATAAATAGCATAAATTGGTTTATGTATTTTCTTATGAAGAAAATGAATTCCCAAAGAAAATGAGGTGCTGTACCTTTTGGTGGTAATTTTGCTCATTTCGTAGGAAAGGTTGTCAAAAATACTCTTCATAGCGTTGTGATTTAGTGGGTTAATAGCTTAAAATTGTTTTATAACTTGTTTGGCAACTACTTCACCAGAAATTATGGAAGGCGGTACGCCTGGACCAGGAACTGTTAACTGGCCTGTATAAAACATGTTTTTAAGTTTTTTATTTTTAAGTGTAGGTTTTAATATCGCTGTTTGTAAAAGTGTATTTGCTAAACCATAAGCATTCCCTTTGAAGGCATGGTAATCTTTTTTAAAGTCACTAATACAATAGCTTTTTTGATAAATAATATCATTTTTGATTGAAACACCTGTATGTTTTTCAATTCTTTCAATCAATAAGTTGAAATATTTTGATCTTATTGATTCATCATCATTTATGTTAGATGCGATTGGCACTAAAATAAATAAATTTTCTTTACCTTCTGGAGCAACAGAAGCATCTGTTTTTGAAGGGCAACAAACATAGAACAATGGATTTTCAGGCCATGCAGGTTCTTTATATATATTATGAGCATGCTCACTAAAGTCAGCATCAAAAAATAAATTATGATGTTGAAGATTTTCAATTTTTTTATTTACACCAACATAAAATAATAAACTCGAAGGTGCCATCACTCTTTTATCCCAATAACTTTCAGTATAATTTGAGTGCTTGGAAACTAATTTTTGGTCTGTATGATTGTAATCTGCACCTGAAATTAGAATATCAGTTTCAATAGATCTATGTTTAGTTTTAGTATGAGTTATCGAATTGTTTTTGTATTCAAAACCAATTACTTCTTCATCTGTAAGAATTGTAACACCTAGATTTTTTGCAATTTTTTCAAAGGATTCTATGATTTTGAACATTCCACCCATAGGATACCAAGTACCTAATTCAATGTCAGCATAATTCATCAAAGAATATAATGCTGGAGTTTCTTCTGGTGTAGCTCCAAGAAATAAAACAGGAAATTCTAAAAGAGAGATAATTTTATCGTTTGTAAAGTACTTTCTTATGTATTTTGCAAACGAAGAGAAAAGGTGTAATTTGAACATTCCGGAAATAATTCTTCCGTCTATAAATTCAGACCATGACAAACTTGGTTTATGAACAAGGTCGTTCATTCCAACTTCGTATTTATATTTAGCCTCTTTTAAAAACTGATCTAGGTGTTTGCTACTACCTGGTTCTAATTTTTCAAACCATTTTTTATAAGTATCTAAATCAGCAGGAATGTCATCATAAGATTTGTCATTCCAAAAAACTCGGTAAGAAGGATCTAATCTTTTTAATTCATAGAAATCAGCTGTTGTATATCCAAATTGATTATAAAAACGTTCAAACACATCTGGCATCCAATACCAGCTTGGTCCCATGTCAAAAATAAAACCATCGGATTCAAATTGACGTGCTCGTCCACCAATTGTTTTATTTTTCTCAAGAATAGTAACCTGATAACCGTCTTTTGCTAAAAAACAAGCAGTTGAAAGGCTAGATATCCCCGCACCTATTATGGTAACGTTTTTTTTCATATTAAATTAAATTGCTGATTCGTATTCAGGTAGTTTTTCCATTAACTTTTTTCTAGCAATGAAAATTCTACTTTTAACAGTTCCAATTGGAATATTAAGTTTATCAGAGATTTCTTTGTATTTAAATCCTTGATGATGCATCATAAATGGCTTTTTGTATTCGTCGTGAAGCGCATTTATTTGAGCATTAATTTCTTTATCGTATATGTAATTATTCGGTGTGTCGTAATTTGCAACCGAGTTTGCTAGTAAATATAAGTCTTTACTGTAATCAAACAAAGTTTTTGACTTACTATTTCTTCTGTATTGATTAATAAATACATTTCGCATGATTGTAAACACCCACGCTTTGAAGTTCGTCTGAGGTTTATAGTAGTCTCTATACACCAATGCTTTTAGCATAGTTTCTTGCGTAAGGTCGCGTGCATCTTCTTCACTTCTAGTGAAGCTTTTTGCGAAAGAGATAAGCTTTGCTTCAAGACTTATCAAGGAATCGTTGAACTCTATAGTTGACATAACCCTTTGTTTTTTTGTTTAATGAATTAATTTAAACATTAAACAGTTTTGTTTAACAAAGGAATAAAAACATTAAACAAAAACCAAATTTAGAAAGAGTTATTTTTCTTTTTTTTGAATTTTTTTAGAAAAGTTTTTTAGTAGTTTTACTAATTACCTGATAGTAATTCCCTTACTTGTTACAAGCTTATCCTCTTTTTCTTTGGATAAGTCCAGGGTGAAAGAAAAAGTACAACCAATACCAATGGTACTTCTAACTTGAATTGAATGTTTATGTGATTCAATGATGTGTTTTACTATGGCTAATCCTAGTCCAGAACCACCTTCATTTCTAGCACGACTTTTTTCTACTCTGTAAAAACGTTCGAATAAACGAGGAAGATCTTTTTTATCAATACCTGGTCCATTATCAGATACTTCTATTAAAAGCACATCATTCATTTCATGAAAACGAATAATTGTTTCTCCATTTTCATTACCATAGTTAATGGAATTGCTTATCAAATTGGTAAATACTTGTGAAATTCGAGACCGATCGGCATAAACAAAAATTGAAGGGTACGTTTTTGAGATATTTAGTTTGATATTTTTTTCGCTTGCTTTTAGTTCTAAGGTCTCAAAAATCTCATTGACTAATTGTATGATATCGAAATTGGTGAAATCCATTTGTAATGAATTTACTTCGAGTTTATTAATTTGATCAAGGTCTTCAATCAGATTTACCATTCTATCAACAGAAATCGAAGCTCTTTCTAGAAACATACGATTCACCTTTTCATCTTCTAGACCACCTTCAAGTAACGTTAAAATGTATCCTTGAATTGAAAATAGAGGGGTTTTAAGTTCGTGGGCTAAATTTCCAAGAAATTCTTTTCTAAATTCTTCTTGTTCTTTTAGGGTTAAAATTTCTTTTTTGCTTTCTTCAGCGAATTTTTCGGTTGCCTTCTCTGCTGCGGTAAATACATCGTCTGTGATGCGGATAGAAAATTTTTCGTTTGGTTTAGTTTTTTCTTTCTGTATGGAACGGTATAAAACTTTCAATTTTTCATTGATGTATTTTACAATAAAATTGTGAAAAATGAAGTAGGAAACTACATATGTAATAATCGGTGTTATTACAAAAATCCAAATTGATAATTTAGAAAAAATAAAGTGAATTAATAATAGTGTAATAAAAGATGTAGTTGCAATTACGCTACTTCCTGTATAAACAAAATAAATCGGTTTTTTATTTTTCACTATCTACAAATGTATAACCAACACCTTTAATAGTGCGAATATAATCATCTCCTAGTTTTTCACGTAATTTTCTTATATGAACATCAATCGTTCTTTCTCCAACAATTGTTTCGTTTCCCCACACGTTCGTTAAAATTTCATCTCTAGTAAATACTTTTTGAGGTTTACTTAGCAATAATTCAAGTAATTCAAATTCTTTCTTAGGTAACTGAATTTCTTTATCTTGGGAGATAACTACGTATTTGTCTCTGTCAACTTTGATATTACCGACTTCGGTTATTTTAGGTAATCTTACAGGTTTGATAATTCTTCTTAATAAAGCTTCTACTTTGCTTACAAGAAGTCTAGGTCTTATAGGTTTGGCAATGTAGTCATCTGCACCTGCTTCAAATCCAGCAACTTGGGAGTAATCTTCGTTTCTAGATGTTAGGAATGCAATAACAGGTTGTGGAAAAAGATTTAACTTACGTATCGCATAGCAAGCTTCAATACCATCCATTACAGGCATCATTACATCCATAATGATTAATGAAGGTCTCACAGATTGAAATATTTCTACAGCTTGTTGACCGTTTTTTGCAGTGTGAATTTTGTAACCTTCACGTTCAAGGTTATATTTTAAAAATTCAAGGATGTCTTGCTCGTCATCAACTAATAAAATGTGGATGTTACTTTTGTCTTTGTTTGTCAATGTTTCCATAGAATTTCTTTTACAAAGCAAAAGTATGAGAGTACTATTCTATTCTCTTTAGTTTAAATTTATCCTTGTGTTAATCTATTTAAGATAATGTTATGGAAATATTAATATTAATGATAATCAAAAAGTTAAGGCTACTTTTGAGAAAGTAGCCTTAACATATAAAAAAGAAAGCTTAAATTATGCTACTGATAATTTAGCCACATTTGATTTTGAGAATTTTTCTTTTGCGTAATCTACAGTTACTTTAAATTCAGCCAATTGTTCAGATGGAATATCATACATTGCATCGTTTAAAATAGCTTCACAGATTGATCGTAGACCACGAGCACCTAGTTTAAATTCAATTGCTTTTTCAACTATAAAATCAAGTACTGGTCCTTCGAAGTTAAGTTTTGTACCATCTATTTCAAACAAGCGAATGTATTGTTTAACTAAAGCGTTTTTAGGCTCGGTTAAAATACGTTTTAGACTTTTAGCATCTAAAGGTTCTAAGTAAGTCAACGAAGGAAAACGTCCAATTAATTCTGGAATTAAACCATATGATTTAATATCTGTTGGGTTGATGTATTTTAAGAAGTTATCCCCATCAATTTTTTCAGTTTCTTCCGTATTGAAACCGATTGTTTGACGGTTAATTCTGCGAGAAATGATTTTCTCAATTCCATCAAATGCTCCTCCACAAATAAAAAGAATATTTTTTGTTTCTACTTGAATCATTTTTTGGTCTGGATGTTTTCTTCCCCCTTGAGGTGGAACATTTACTACCGTACCTTCTAATAATTTTAAAAGTGCTTGTTGTACACCTTCTCCCGAAACATCTCTAGTAATGGAAGGATTATCACTTTTACGAGCAATTTTATCAATCTCATCAATAAAAACAATTCCTCGTTGAGCAGCATCCACATCGTAGTCAGCAGCTTGAAGTAAACGTGATAAAATACTTTCAACATCTTCTCCAACATATCCAGCTTCTGTTAATACAGTTGCATCCGCAATACAAAAAGGAACATTCAACATTTTAGCAATTGTTTTTGCCAATAATGTTTTTCCAGTTCCAGTTCTACCAACAAGTATTAGGTTTGACTTTTCAATTTCTACCTCATCCTTTTTTACTTTTTGGTTCAGTCTTTTGTAATGATTGTAAACAGCTACTGAAAGTACTTTTTTTGCATCTTCTTGACCAATAACATACTCATCAAGCTTTTGCTTTATTTCTTTAGGTTTTAAAATCGTAAGATCTTGTGGTTTCTTTTCACTTGTTTTTTGAAGACTAAATTCTTCTTGAACGATCGAGAAACCTTGTGTTATACAATTTTCACAAATATGCCCAGAAATTCCCGCAATCAGCATACCAACTTGATTGCGAGGCCTTCCACAAAATGAGCAATTTGAATCTTTTTTTGCCATAAATGATTATATGTTTGACGAATTATCTTGGATTTCTTACCAATACTTCATCTACCATTCCATATTCTTTTGCTTCTTCAGCGGTCATCCAATAATCACGATCTGAATCTGCCCACACTTTTTCATAATCTTGTTTTGAGTGGAAAGCAATAATATCGTAAAGTTCTTTTTTCAATTTTTGAATTTCACGAGCAGTGATTTCGATGTCAGACGCTTGACCTTGTGCTCCACCTAATGGTTGGTGAATCATTACGCGTGAATGTTTTAAAGCGGTTCTTTTTCCTTCTGCACCAGCACACATCAATACAGCACCCATTGACGCAGCCATACCTGTACATATTGTTGCTACATCTGGCTTGATGTATTGCATTGTATCATAAATACCTAAACCGGCATATACTGAACCTCCAGGAGAATTTAAGTAAATTTGAATATCCTTTTTAGCGTCTACTGATTCTAAAAATAATAATTGAGCATTGATGATGTTAGCTACTTGATCGTTGATTCCTGTGCCTAAAAAGATAATTCTATCCATCATTAAACGTGAAAAAACATCCATTTGAGTCATATTTAAATGACGCTCTTCAATGATATATGGTGTTAATGAAGATTCGATATAACTTTCTAAATGCATACTGTTGATTCCAACATGTTTTGTAGCATATTTTCTAAATTCGTCTTGTCCAAACATAATTATAGGGTTTAATTTGAAGGTTTAAAGTTAGCTGAAAAATACAGATAGATTCTTTTTTTAAGAAAAATTGTCGAATGAACATTGTTGAAAATTATTCACCTTTAAATTCTACTATATAACCAGTGTATTTTCTAAGATTAATGACTAAATCATTTTCAAAAATTAAATATTGGCCTTTAATACCTATTAATTTTCCTGTAAAATTATTTACTTTTTCCAGTGCAATACTTTTGATTTTAGAAGGATAGAAAAGTACTGGGTATTCAAAGTTTTCAATTTCTTCGTCATCTGTAAAATAGTGTGTCAAATCAGAAGGAAGTAATTCCTCTAATTTCCATTTTTCCGCTGCTAAATCAATTGTATCGTCGATTTCGTTTTTCAGCATTTTTTGCCAATTGGTTTTGTCTGAAAAGTGATCTTTTAATGCAACTTCTAAGACACCAGCCAGATATCGGTTGGGTGTTTCTGCCAATCGGATTGCTGCGCTTGCACCTTGATCAATCCAGCGCGTAGGAATTTGGGTGTTTCGGGTTACACCAACTTTGACAATGTCTGATTGAGCAAGGTATACTGTATGAGGTTGATTGTGATTTGCTTCCTCCCATTCAGGATCTCTACCTTCTCCTAAATGTGCGCGACAGAGTTCAGGACGAATAATACATTCACTTGATTGTGCAGATTGAGTAAAACATTTATAACAAAATCCCTGTCCGAATGAATTTTTAGTTACTTTTTGGCAATCGATACATTGAATAATTCCTGACCAATTAAGTGTGATTTTTTTACCGATCAAATCGTTTACCAAAAATCGCTCTTCTAAATGAAGGTAGTATTTAATGGGCGAACCTTGTTCAACCTGCATTTTACGAAGTTGTCCTTTCATTATGAATTCAATTTTTCAAGTTCTTCCATTTCCTGTTCCCAATAACTCATAACATTGTCAAGGTCCTTTTTTAACTTTTCGTAATTATTTAAAATGGTTGAAGATTTTTCAGTGTCAGTATAATCCAAAGAGGCAATTTCTTTATCCATCTCACTAATTTTAGTTTCTAATATTGCAATTTTCTCTTCGAATTTTTTAATATTATTTTGGATGCTATTCTTTTTTCGTTTTAAATCTTTTGTTTCTTCCTGTGATAATGGTTTCGGTTTTTCTATTTCTATAATAGGTTTTTCTGATTGTTTTTTTTGTTTTAATACAGGTTCTTCAATATGTAGTTTTTTAGCAAGATATTCTTTTACGTCGTAATGATAAATCTTCAAAGTTTTATCCTGTATATCCCAAATACGGTTGGTTAATCCATCTAAAAATTCACGGTCGTGCGAAACGATGATAAACGTTCCTTCGTAATTTAATAATGCTTGTTTTAGTACTTCTTTTGATTGGATATCAAGGTGATTGGTTGGTTCATCGAGAATTAAAAAGTTACACGGACTTAATAATAATTGACAAAGTGCTAAACGTGTTCGTTCACCTCCAGAAAGCACGCTAACTTTTTTTTCAATTTCTTCTCCTGAAAAGAGAAAAGTACCTAGTATGCTTCTTAATTCTTTTCGAATTTCTCCTTCTGCAATGTCATCTACAGTTTCAAAAATAGTTTTGTTTACATCAAGTTTTTCTGCTTGATCCTGAGCGAAATAAGTGATTTTAACATTGTGCCCATAATTCACAATACCGTCTCCCTCTAAAGTTCCCATTATTCGCTTTAACAAAGTAGACTTACCAACACCATTTGGTCCTAATAAAGCAATTTTCTCTCCTCTTCCAACGGTAATGTTAATGTCTTTAAATAGGACTTTTTCTCCAAAAGTTTTACCCATATCCTCCAATTCCAAGACCCACTTTCCAGGTTGATTACTTAAAGGAAAAGAGACCTTCATTCTTGAAATCGTATCGTCATCAACCTCAATTAGTTCCGTGCGATCTAATTTTTTCATCAATGATTGTGCAAAGGCAGCTTTGTTTGCTTTGGCTCTAAATTTATCAATTAACTCTTTGGTTTGTTTGATGTCTTTGTCTTGTTGTTTTTTTGCGTCGGTCAATCTTGCTAAATCTTCTTCTCTCTTTAATTTATATTGAGAATAAGAGTAGGGGTAATCAAGTATTTTACCTTTTGATATTTCCAAAGTTCTTTTGGTAACATTATCCAAAAACAAACGGTCGTGAGAAATTACAATTACGATTCCATCAAATTTTTGCAAGTAATTTTCTAACCAAGAAATAGAAATAATGTCTAAGTGGTTGGTTGGTTCATCTAGAAGAATTACATCCGGTTTGTTAACCAATATTCTAGCAAGTTCAGCCCTCATTTTCCAACCACCTGAAAAAGATTTTAATGGTCGTTGAAATTCTTCTTTTTCAAAGCCTAATCCTTCTAGTATGGCAGCAATTTTTTCTTCCCATTGAAATCCTTCGTGAAATCCGAAAAGATCATTCGCTTCGTTGAGTTCATCTAATAAAGAAAGATAAGAATCACTTTCATAATCAGTTCTTGTAACTAAATCATGATTAACACTTTCTATTTTTTTTCGCAGGTGGTTTAATGTTTCATTTGAATAATATACAAAGTCATATACACTACTTTCTGTGTCAATTTTAATATCCTGAGTAAGAAAACCAATCGTTGTATCTTTCGGGGTGTGAATGCGACCTTCAGAAGATTTTTCTCTACCTGATATTAATTTTAACATGGTAGATTTACCGGCGCCATTTTTACCTGCTAAACCAATTTTTTCGCCACGATTTATTTGTACAGTAATGTCTTTAAATAAAAAACCTTGTGGAAGATATACTCCTAATTGCTCGATATTAATCATAAGGCAAAGATAATAATACATACATAAATAAGTTTTAGTAAAACTATGTTATACTTGTATTTTTAATTGCTTTAACTTTTGTAAATGAATATTGAAGTTTTCTATCCAAAAAGTACTGAATTAGAAAAGGTTATAGAATGTTTTTATTTTGTTGAACGAAATCAAGAGGACGAATCAGTATCCTACCTAACTTTTCCCTCAAATAATTTTATTTTTTCTGCAATTATAAACGCTGAAATTCTTAAAAAACAAGAAAAATATATAATTAATGAATCTAACAGAAATAGCTTTTTTTGTTCACTAGTTGGTAAGTTCAATAAACCTTTTCTATTTCAATATGCTGGAAAGATTTTTGAATTAACAATCTATTTCAAACCTTTAGGAATCAATCATTTTTTAACAAAAAATTTAGATTCATATAAAGAAGGTGTTGACGTTTATTTTGAGTTCGATATTGATTTCCAAAATTTGATGTTAAACTTTAAAAAGAATTCTTCTAAGTCACAATGTGCTGATCAGCTTGAATCTTTTTTGATTTCAAAAATTAAACCTTTTAATCATTCATTCTTATATATGATGATAGAAAATATTGATACGTATGACGAATTTAATTTAGAGTCTTTTTCTAAAAGTATTTCAGTTTCTCAAAAGACGATAATACAAGAATCAAAAAAACATTTACTAAAAACTCCTTTGCAATACAAAAAAGTACATAGATTCAGAAAAACTTTGTTAAAGATCAGAGAGAGCGAAAGTTTAGCTGATTTATCATACCTAGTATCTTATTTTGATCAATCTCATATGATTAAAGAATTTAAATCAATCACAGGATTTACACCCAAGCAATTTTTTTTAAATATAAATCAATCCTATGCTGAAAATATTTCCTGGATTTTTAAGTAAGGTAAATTTTTTACAATTTTTTTGCGAAATTCAGACTTAACTTTGGTTTTAAATTAATTGTTTTGAAACGAGGTTTTTACATATTATTTTGTTTAATTGCAATATATTTTATCTTTCGAAAAGATTTGGATCAGAGTATGATATACTCAGGATTAGCTTTGATTTTTGATCCTTTTGATGAAAGTGTAAAATGGAGTTTTAGACCAAAATGGCAAAAATGTTGGTTAATAGTACATCTTGGTATTCAATTAATTTTAATCGTATTTATTTTTAAAAATTTATTGTCATGAAAACGAAATTAGTATTATTAAGTTTATTATTTAGCTTTAGTTTTTTAGCTCAAAATTTAGAAAAATCTTTACTTTGGAAGATATATGGAAATGGCGCTAAAGACACATCCTATTTATATGGAACTATTCATATGATTGAAAAGAAAGATTTTGTTGTTTCCAAAACGTTGAAAAATCGATTTAAAAAAACAGAATCTTTAGTAATGGAAATTCAGTTAGATATGGATCCGGCTGCAAAGGCTTTTATTAAGGATAATGCTCTCTATCCCAATGGAAAATCGATAAAAGAGTATTTGAGTGAAACTGATTACAATTATTTTCAAACGTACTTAAAGGATTCTTTGAAAATGGGGGTGATAAAGGTGAAAATTTGTGAGATGATGCGACCTTTTTATGCTCAATCATTGATTATGGCTGACCAAATGAAGAACTCAGAATCGTATGAAAAAACATTTCACAAAATGGCAAAGAAAAAAGAAAAAATCGGATTAGAAACAATACAAGAACAAATGACCATTTTGGCAGGTGGAGAAATTCAAGTTCAGGTAAATGAATTTATCAAAGAACTAAAAGAAGGGAGTTTAGATGCTGAAAATGAAATGGCTAAATTAGTTAAGTACTATAAAAATCAAGATATTCAAGGATTATACAACGAAATGATTGTTTCAATGGAAAAAGATGGAGGAAAGTTAGGTGGTGTGAGTAAAGAAGATTTTCTTGACAATAGAAATAAAAGATGGATTCCAAAATTAGCAGATTTGATGAAGAATAAAACACTTTTTATTGCTGTCGGTGCTGGACACTTGGCTGGTGAGCAAGGAGTGATTCAATTATTAAAAAACAAAGGTTATAACGTTCTTCCAGTAATTCAATAATGGAAAATTATTTACATATCATTTTAAGTACGTCGGGTGTTTATGTTTTTATAATCATTGCACTTAGAGTTTTAGGAAAGACTGAATTGGCACAATTATCTATTACGGATTTGATTTTTGTGTTATTAATTAGTAATGCTGTTCAAAATGCAATGGTTGGTTCAGATACAACACTTGGTGGTGGTATATTAGCAGCTTCTGTGTTATTTGTTTTGAATTTGATTTTTAAAAAGTTAAAATACAGGTTTCCATCGATCAAAAAAGTAATTGAAGGAGAACCTGTTTTATTAATTCACAATGGAAAATTATTAGAAAAAAACTGTAGAGAAAATGACATAACTAAAGACGAAATATTGCAAGCCATTCGAGAACATGGTAGCGCTTCTATTGAAGACATAGATAGTTTGATTTTAGAAGCAGATGGTAATATAAGCGTAGTTTCAAATCAATACAAACACCATAGTATTAGAAGATTAAAAAAGAGAAAAAATGCATAATATAAATTGGGTTACAAAAGTAGATTATACATTGCTTGAAGATTGTAATGAAAAAGACATTCATAAACTCTGTATTAAAGCAATAGATTTAAAAGTTAAGTCTATTTGTGTATATCCAAAATGGGTGAAATTTTGTGCTGAAATTTTAAAAGATTCTGAAGTTTTAGTATGTACAGTTATTGATTTTCCGGACGGGCAAAATTCAATTGAATCAAAAATTATAGAATCAAAAACTGCAATATCTGAAGGTGCAGATGAGTTGGATCTAGTTTTGAATTACAAAAAAATCAATGAAACCGAAAAACATTTGAAAGACCTAGTAAAATGGTCTGATTTTACCCATAATTATAAAAATAAATTAGGTGAAAATATTGGATTGAAAGTGATTGTTGAGAGTGGATTGTTATCCATTAAGGAAACAGAAGTAGCGACAAGAATTTGTATTCAATCAGGTGTTGATTTTATTAAAACATCAACTGGGAAAGTTGCAATTGGCGCGGAAATTGAAAAAGTGAAAGTGATGCGGTTAGAGATTGAAAAAGCAAAATCTAATTTACAAATTAAAGCATCTGGCGGGATTAGATCTTTAGAACAAGTTGAATTATTCTATCCTTTTGTAAATCGTTTTGGAATGGGGTTTAAAACGGTTGACAATTTAATTGAAGATTCGAAGGATGCTTGAACCATTCCATTGTGTTTGATATTGCCTCAGTCCAAATTCAGATCCCGAGATAGGGGAACCATCAAATAATGAAAATTTTGCGTTAGTACATGAATCCTCTAATTGCAAAAAATTATCTGGATTTGTTGTAAGTGGTTTTTTACATTCACTTGATGAAATTGGAGATTTCCGATCAAAAGCTACAAATTCATCCGATGATTTTCGGTAGACAATAATACCTTGAACTCCTCCGTTTACATAGGTCCAACCGCCAACTCCTTGTAGGCTATTATAACTAGGGAGTGATGTGTTTATTGAGATGTCGAAAGGAATGCTCGGTACAGGATGATTTGATGTTTTTTTACATGAAAAAGTAAAGGGTATCATTCCAATCAAAAAAATAATTCCTAATTTCATTTTCAGGCATTTTACATGAGCAAAGGTAAATTAAAATATCTAGGTTATTCATATGGATTCATATTTTTATGGATTCTGAGTTCTTGTGGTATATTTAAAAATTCGGATGCAGTAGATAAGCCTTTGTCAGAATCCGAAATGATGAGGAAGCTTCACAAAGAAGAAAAAAAGCAGTTTAAAATTGCGAGAAAAGCTTCTGAAAAAGCAAAAAAAGACTTTTGGAATAGACAAACCCCTGAAGTAAAAAGAAGAATCAAGGAAACATACAAACGGGATAAAAAAGCTAGAAAATTGGCGAAAAAAAATAAATCAAAAAAAAATGGCTACCAACCTTGGTAGCCATTTAAAATAATATATAATTTGTATATTCTATAATGCAAAAGCTTCTTTAACTTTATCAACGAAATCTAGTTTTTCCCAAGTAAATAATTCTACTTCTTTTTTAACTTCTGATCCGTCTGGAGATTTAAATGTTTTAGTTACAATTTCATTTTTTCTTCCCATATGACCATAGGCTGCAGTTTCAGAATAGATAGGGTTACGTAATTTCAATCTTTGTTCAATTGCATAAGGACGTAAGTCAAAAATACCTTCAACGATTCTAGCGATTTCACCATCCGTTTTGTTCACTTTAGCAGTACCATAAGTATTGATATATAAACCACATGGTTTAGCTACACCAATTGCATAAGAAACTTGAACAAGTACTTCGTCACATAAACCTGCAGCAACTAAATTTTTAGCAATGTGTCTTGTTGCGTACGCTGCTGAACGGTCGACTTTTGAAGGGTCTTTTCCAGAAAAAGCTCCACCTCCGTGAGCACCCTTACCACCGTATGTGTCAACAATTATCTTACGACCTGTCAAACCTGTATCTCCATGAGGTCCACCTATTACAAATTTACCAGTTGGGTTAATGTGATATTGGATTTCATCTGTAAATAAAGCTTGTAATTCAGGTCTCAATTTTGCTTTAACACGAGGAATTACAATGTTGATGATATCTTGTTTGATCTTATCTAACATCGCTGCTTCAGAAGCAAAATCATCATGTTGTGTTGATACAACTATACTATCAATTCTTTGAGGAACATTATCATCAGAGTATTCAATAGTAACTTGAGATTTAGCATCTGGCCTTAAGTACCCGATTAATTCAGGTTCATTGTTACGAATGTGAGAAAGTTCTTGTAAAATTTTGTGCGCTAAATCTAACGCTAAAGGCATATAATTTTCAGTCTCTTTGGTCGCATAACCAAACATCATACCTTGGTCACCAGCTCCTTGAGCATTTGCTCTTGCCTCAAAATCATCATTTGATACAACTCTATCAACCCCTTGGTTAATATCTGCAGATTGATCGTGAATAGCTGAAAGAATACCGCAAGAATTTGCTTCGAACATGTATTCAGATTTAGTATAACCAATTTTCTTAATTACTTCTCGAGCAATTGATTGTACATCTAAGTAAGTAGTAGTTTTTACTTCACCAGCTAATACTACTTGACCAGTAGTAACTAATGTCTCACAAGCAACTTTTGAAGTTGGATCAAAAGCCATAAAATGATCGATTAATGCATCTGAAATTTGATCAGCTACTTTATCTGGATGCCCTTCAGAAACAGACTCTGACGTAAACAAATATGACATAGTTTGAAAATTTAATTTAAATTGGCACGAAAATAATAAAAAATTCTATCGAATTATCATTCAAAAGAGATTTTGAACATGGATTTATATTGTAATTTTGAACAAAAAAATAAAGTTATGCAAGTTCCAGTAAATGTATATGCCGAAATGACTCCGAATCCTTCAACTATGAAGTTCGTTGCTAACAAATATTTAATGTTAACAGGTGAATCAGTTGAATTTACATCTGGTTCTGATGCAAAGGGGTTTTCTCCTATGGCAGAAGAATTGTTTAAGTTTCCTTTTGTTCGTAATGTTTTTATTGCTAGTAATTTTGTGACAATTACAAAAACAGACAACATTCCTTGGGATTTCATTACGATGGATTTACGTGAGTTTGTGAAAAATTGGATTGCAGAATCAAAGGATATTTTAATTCAAATGCCGGCTCCTAAGCCAGCACCTTCAACAGAAGATCAACCTAAAAAAGAATATGCAGTTTCTGAATATGACGATGCAATTCGTGGATTGTTAGATGAGTATGTACGTCCAGCGGTGGAATCTGACGGTGGTGCTATAGAGTTTAGAGGTTTTGAAAATGGAACAGTTACCGTTTTATTAAAAGGTTCGTGTGCTGGTTGCCCTTCTTCAACTGCAACTTTAAAAGGCGGAATTGAAAACTTATTAAAACAACATTTACCAGAAGTACAAGAGGTAGTTGCTGAAAACGAATAATTTTAAATTACATAAATATTGATCCCCTAATTTTGAAAATGATTAGGGGATTTTTGTTTTCTCAACTTTTATTTTTAATTCATTTCAAATAAAATAGTTACATTTACCCTCGATTTACGGTATCACTCTGTGAAGTAAAAGGGAATCTGGTGTGAATCCAGAACTGTTTCTGCAGCTGTATGTTCTGTTAAATCATCTTCAAGATACCACTGTTTCAATGACGTCTAGAAATGGGAAGGTGAAGTTGAGTTGGAACGAGTCAGAATACCTGCCTAAATCATTATTAATGAAGACTTCAGAATAAAGTCGGAATTACTTGATTTGACCTATCCATTGGTCACCAAAGGTAACTCGTCCTTATGTGGGATTATCATCCCCTGATTTCTTCTTTTTATTTATTAATTAATTTATATTAAGTAAAATGAAGAAAAAAAGTATGTTCGTAAAAAACATTCGTTTGGTGCTAGCTGCATCATTAGTTTCAACTGTTTTTATTGGTTGTCAGAAAGAAGAGGTTAAGAAAGTAACGGATTCGTTAGACAATTCTATTAGTATTGTAGACTTCGAAGAATTAACAGTAGGTACAAAAGGATACGTTGACAGTGTAGGTACTATAAATTACTTTGCTTCTAAAAATTTCCTTTTTCAATCCGTTCAAGATGCTTATGTTTGGGATGGGAAAACTAACTATTTCTTAGCGAAAGGGTTTGCCATATCAACTAAGACCGACACAATAACTGAGGGGTTTATCAATGAATACTCAGCGTTTGCAGGGGCTGGAAGTAATAACAGCAAAACTTATGTAATTGGTAAAAATGGCGCAAAAATTACTTGTCCTTCTAAAAAACCTTTTTTAACGAGTGTTGACATCACAAACAACACCTATGCTGCTCTGTCAATGAGAAAAGGTGATGGTTCTGCTAAAAAATTCGAAAAAGGAGATTTCTTTAAATTAGTAATCAATGGTTATGCAAATGGGATTATTAAAAATTCAGTAGATGTTTATTTAGCTGATTTTAGATCTGAAAATTCAAAAGATCACTTTATTTTGAAATCTTGGAAAACGGTTGATATATCTAGTTTGAGTAATACGGATTCACTCGTATTTAATTTATCATCATCAGATAATAATGCTTACGGTATGTTAACACCATCCTATTTTGCTTTAGATAATTTGAAAGCTAAATATTAAAATTTAAATGAAACATCTCTTATTTTACTTAGGGATGTTTTGTTTTTCTTTTTCGCTGTTAGCCCAAAATCAAAAAGAACTTAAAGAAATTGTTATTCTTCAAAAACAAGATACATTTTCTCTTAATTCTTTAGATCAACAAATTACTCGAAAAGAAATTCAATCCATACCTTATGAAGATGTTGGTGTAATTACCCAAAAAATTGCCGGAATTTCCCTTAAAAATTATGGTGGTTTAGGGGGGCTTAAAACCTTTTCTTTTAGGGGTATTAGTGGTAATCATAGTGTGGTTATGCTTAATGAATTTGCATTGAACAATCACCAAGTTGGACAGATAGATTTAGGTGGGATTCAAGCTGAAAACATAGAGAATATTCGCTTTAATTCCGTTTCGGATCCCTCTTTTTTATATCCGGTTTCTTCATTAGTTGCTGCAAATTCCTTAAATATCCAAACTTTTGAAAATAGATTTTCGGCTGAAAAATATCAGCTTAGATTTAATTCTAAGTATGGTTCTTTCAGTCAATTAGATAATTATTTATCCCTAAAGAAAGGTTTTCAAAATAAATCAGTTGCTATATATGGTAAACGCCGAAGTTTTGATGGCGCATATCCATTCAAATATATGAATGGTGAAAATCAATTCGATGCTATTCGAAAAAATAATGACTTATTAGAATGGAATACAGGAATTCATTTTTCATCCATTAATGAATACAAACGATGGAATGCGGCGTATCATTTTTATCAATCAGAAAAGGGCTTACCTGGTTCTGTTATTTTTTACAATGATTTTGCTTCACAACGTTTATTTACTAAAAATCATATTGTTAATATGGAAAGGATTGTTTGTAAAAACAATTTTAATTCTAAGACTTATGGTTCTTACCAAACAAGTGAAATGCGATATTCTGACCCAAGTTACTTAAATAATAAAGGAGAATTGATCCAAAACTATCAAAATAATTCATTTTCAGTTGGTGAAGTTTTTAATGTCAACTGGAAAGATTCAACCCTTGATTTTTTTGGTGGCGGAGAATATCAATTACATACGCTTGTTTCTCAAAACACAACGCTTGTATATAATCCTAAAAGACACATTGGTATGTTTGTTTTTGGAGCTAAAATTGATAAGAAGGGTTATTTGTATCATTTACAATTAAATAATCACCAGGTTTTGACTCATAAAATAGGGGGCTTTTCAGAATACCAATCCATTTTTTCCGGTAATATTTTTGTAGAGAAAAAGTCAGTAATTAAAGTAATCGGGTTACCTCGATTACAATTTAAACGAACGATGCGCTTACCAACTTTCGGTGAATTATTTATAAATACCATTTACGAAAAAGAATTAAAACCAGAACTCGTCAATCAATTAGATTTAGGAACATCAATGTATTTAAATAAATTCAAGGTTGGTATAGATCTTTACGCAAACCTTATTGAAAATAAAATTGTTGCTATACCGACAAAAAATCTCTTTTTATGGTCAGTTCAAAATGTTGGTAAAGTATTTACCCAAGGCGCAGATTTATCCATTGAACGCAACTTTTTAAATGAATCAACTATTTCAATAAAAACAAAAGGAATCTATTCTTTTCAATCAGCTTTAGATTATTCCTCAAAAACAAGTCCATCGTACAAACAACAAATCGCATATATTCCAAAACATACAGGAATATTGGATTTAAATGTAGAGTTTTACAAAAAAGTGTCATTTAATTGGTCCGCAACCATCTTGTCAAGTAGGTATGTACTAAACGAAAACATTAATTCAAATCTTGTTTCAGGGTTTACCTTGTCGGATGTTTCCATAGCATATTCATTTAAGACAAAAAAACAAAGTGAATTTAAATGTAATTTCTCTGTAAAAAATCTATTTAATGCTTCCTATCAATACATTCGTTATTACGTTATGCCGGGAAGAAATTACTTAATATCATTATCTTATGCTTTTCAATAAAGTCTTTTTAGGAGTGTTGATTCTTTGTTTTTTTATGCTTAGTTGTAAGAAAAAAAACGTTGAGACAAATGAACAAGTTTCATCCATTTCTGAAGGTTATTTGGTTTTAAATGAAGGTTTATTTAATCAAAATAATGCAAGTTTGACGTGGTATGATGGAAAAACAGGAAATGTAACACTAGATGTTTTTCAAACTAATAATCAACGTGGTTTAGGTGATACAGGTAATGATATGATGCGTTATGGAGATAAAATCTACGTAGTTGTAAATGTATCAAGTATCATAGAAGTGTTGGATGCAAATACGTTAAAGTCAGTGAAACAAATCCCAATGATTGCAGGGAATAAATCGAAACAACCAAGAAATATTCTTGGTTATGGTTCAAATGTGTTTGTTTCCTGTTTTGATGGGTATGTAGATGTCATTGATACAGTTAGTTTTCAAATTATAAAACGAATTAAAGTAGGTGATAACCCTGAAAATTTATGCTTATTAAATCAGCAATTATTGGTAGCAAACTCTGGAGGATTAAATCCTCCTCAAATGGATAGTACCATTTCAATTGTTGATTTGAATACGCTTTCTGAAGTTAAAAGGATCATTGTTGGTATAAATCCAGGAACTATTATAAAAGGATTAAAAGATCATGTATATGTCATCTCGCGTGGCAACTACAATGATGTAGTTCCAAGATGGAAATTAGTAAATGTAAAAAGTGGTGAAATTGAAAAAACTTTTAATGAAAACATACTTAATATGGAAATTTTTCAAGATTCTTTATTAATAATAAACACCAATAATAAATCGTTGAGTCTTTTTTCTATGAAGAAAAATAATATTAAGATAAATGATTTTATTTCTCTTTCAGGTTTTGTAAATCCGTATAATGTTCAATTTTTACCAAACAAAAATGAGATATGCATTACAGATGCTAATGGTTATGTTAATCAAGGGTATGTTTCCATTTTTGATACAAATGGCAAATTAAAAGAAAAGTTTAAAGTAGGTTTAAATCCGTCAAAAATTATTTGTTATGAATAGATTCCTATTATTCTTTTTTTTATTGAATATTTTCAGTTTCCATGCTCAATTTGCACCAGCCGTTGACCAAATAGGTACAACCGCTATTTCGAAAGATTCTGGTATTTTTCAATTTTGGGCTAGTGAAGGAGTCGTTTCTAGAGGCTGGCAAAATATAACAGATAAAAAATTAGGTTTAGCAACAATTGGTAAAATAGAAGATGGTTTAGGAATTGCAGATTCTAGGGTAATCAGTTTAGGAGATAGTGGTGTAATAACCTTGTCATTTCCTCACCGAATTCAGAATGGAGTAGGACCTGATTTTGCAGTTTTTGAAAATAGCTTTAACAGTACTTATTTAGAATTAGCATTTGTTGAAGTAAGTTCAGATGGAATTCGTTTTATTCGGTTTCCTTCGACTTCTTTAACTCCTACAGTTCTTCAATTAGGCAATGACGCAATTATGGAAGCTACTAAAATTGATAACCTAGCAGGAAAATATAAAGTAGGTTTTGGAACACCATTTGATTTAGAAATTTTGAAAGATTCTTCGAATCTAGACCTTCAAAATATTAAGTTTGTTCGTTTGATTGATGCGGTAGGATCGATAAATCCAATTTATGGTACACGAGATAGTAAAGGAAATCTAATTAATGACCCGTTTCCCACACCATTTCCTTCTTCAGGATTTGATCTAGATGCAGTTGGTGTTATCAATTCGGAATATGCTTCCATTAAAGAAAAGGAAATACAATTTAAAATTTGGCCAAACCCCTCAGATAAAGATATTTATATAGAATTATCAACGAATGAAGAAATTAAAATATTAAATTCTATAGGGTTGCAAGTTTATAAAACTGAAGGGGTAGGGCAGATTAAGATAGATGTTTCAGATTTTGAAAAAGGAATTTATTTTATTCAACTTAATAATTCGGTTCAAAAAATAATGGTTCAATAAAAAGAGCGACTCGAATTACGGCCGCTCTTAAAATATTTATTTTTCAATTTGATGTTATTTAAATAGCCCTGGGCTTTTTTCTTTGAGTGTAAACATATAATTTTTTATATTTTGCTCATCTGCTTTATTTAAAATCATCAACATATTATCAGCTTCAACAATGATGTGATTATCAAGACCTTCAATTAATGCTAGTTTGTTTGATGGTAAATTAACGATACAGTTCGTAGAATTAATCATATGCACATGTTCACCAATCACCGCATTTCCGTTAAAATCTTTTTCTAAATGGGTGTATAAACTTCCCCATGTACCCAAATCAGACCAATCAAAATTCGCTAGAACAACATCTACATTTTTTGCATGTTCCATAACTGCGAAATCAATGGATATGTCTTCACAAACTTCAAAGCAATGATTTACACTCTCTTGTTCATTTGCTTTATTGTAAAATCCATTTTCTGGAGAAAACAATTCGTATAGTGGTAGATTGAATTTTTTGATTGCATTTAAAATAGAAGCAGCTTTCCAGATGAAAATTCCGGAATTCCAATAGAAATTCCCAGCTTTTACAAAGATTTCAGCTAATTCTTTATTTGGTTTTTCTCTAAAGTGTTTTACTTCTTTTACTTCACCCCCTATGATATCGCCAATCTCCTCAAATTCAATATATCCATACCCAGTATCAGGTCTTGTAGGCTGAATTCCCAAAGTGACAAGACGCTCATCAGAATTTGCTTGGTTAATAGCAATGTTTACGATGGAAGTAAATTTATCTTCTTTTAAAATTAAATGATCTGAAGGTGCAACAACTAAAGTAGCATTTGTATTTAAATCATAAATTTTAGCAGCTGCATATGCAATACAAGGTGCAGTGTTTTTACGTCTAGGTTCGGTTAAAATTCTACTAAAATCTATATCTGGTAATTGTTCTCTTACCAAATCTACGTAACCATGATTAGTTACTATAAATATATTCTCTGCTGGTGCAATCTTTGTCAAACGTTCAAAAGTCATTTGTAACAAAGATTTTCCTATTCCAAGTACATCTAGAAATTGTTTAGGTTTTTGAGGTGTAGACATCGGCCAAAAGCGGCTTCCTACGCCACCAGCCATGATAATACAGTAGTTATTATTCATCGTTTAATTTAAATCAATTTTCAAATATAGGAATTACTTCCGCGATGGCATAAATTAGGTACTTTTTTTTAGAATGAATTTCCTCACATATAAACCGTTTCCTTCTTAATTGTCCTTTAATAAAAAGTTTTCCTTGTAAGTTAAATTTTGTATTGATTGGTAAGGTTTCTAACAATACATAGTCATCATTTTGTTGATCATAATTTTTTAATACTCGAGATAAACCAATATCAGAGCACGAGGAGGCTTTAGTATTAACTAATGAATTGATGAGTGCATTTTCAATTTCCTTTGGTAGTATCTTGGTTTCAATGAAAGGAAGTAATAATTCCCTATATGTTTTTTTCCACTCATTTCCATGTGGCTGTATGTATCTTCCATATCTCACATGAGCTTGCAAATGTGCGAATTCGTGAACGGTTGTTATTAAAAAAGCATATGGGTTGAGATTTCCATTGATTGTGATTCGATGAGGTTGACCATTGTTTGCTGGTCGGTAATCTCCAAGTTTTGTGTTTCGAGGATTAACAATTTTAAATTTTACTGGAATAGGTAGAAATAATTCAGCAACCATTGAAGAAAATCCCTCTGGAAGATATTTTTCTAGTTGAGTAGCTATTTTTATTTTTAATTCTTCCGAGTTGGACATTTAATTGTTTTCTTTAATGAGTTTTTTATCTGAAATCGAAATTAGTAGTTAAATTAGCAAAAATGTTCAGATTAATATCAAATATCGGGAAGTATTTTGCGATGCTTTGGGAGGTTTTCTCAAAGCCTCAAAAGTTTAATGTTTTCTGGAAAAGGTGTGTAGAAGAAATTCAACTTATTGGAATAGCCTCTCTACCTATCGTTTTTTTAATGTCCATTTTTATGGGGGGAGTAATTTCATTACAAACAGCTTCAAACATGGATGTGCCATTTTTACCTCAATATACTATCGGTTACATCACAAGGTCTAGTACAATTTTAGAATTTTCCCCTACAATTATATCGCTTATTTTAGCAGGGAAAGTAGGTTCTAATATTTCATCTGAAGTCGGTATGATGCGTGTAACTGAACAGATTGACGCATTAGAGATTATGGGTGTGAATTCTTTGAATTATCTTGTATTACCTAAAATTATTGCAGCAGTAGTTTTCTTTCCAATTTTAATTATTTTTTCAATGTCTTTAAGCCTACTAGGAGGTTGGCTAGCATTGCTTTTATCTGGTCTTTCTTCAACAGATGCATATGTCTTTGGGTTAAGATCATTTTTTAAAGTAAGCGATATTTATTATGCGCTCTCTAAAACGGTTGTTTTTGGTTTTTTAATCGTTTCTATTGCCTCTTTTTATGGTTATTACACAAAAGGTGGTGCGATTGATGTCGGCAAATCTTCCACTAAAGCGGTAGTAAATAGTAGCATTGCAATTTTATTAGCTAATTTCTTTATTACGCAAATGTTTTTGTTATAATGATTGAAGTACAACATATTACTAAAGTATTTGGTCGGCATAAAGTATTAGATGATGTGTCAGCAATCTTTGAAAAAGGCAAAGTAAATCTCATTATCGGTTCATCTGGACAAGGAAAATCGGTATTAGCGAAATGTTTAGTCGGGTTGCATGAAGTTACTTCGGGTAAAATACTTTACGACGGTATTGATTTCTGTATGATGAGTGAGATTGAACGCAGAAATATTCGAACTCAAATCGGAATGATGTTTCAAGGTGCTGCTTTATTTGATTCTATGACCGTAGAGGAAAATATTATGTTTCCTTTAAGAATGTATACGAATCAAACCAAAAAAGAAAGACTAAAGAGGGTCGATTTTTGTCTTGATAGAGTGAATCTATCAGGAAAGAATCAATTATTCCCTTCGGAATGTAGTGGGGGGATGCAAAAAAGAATCGCCATCGCACGTGCAATTGTTATGAACCCAAAATATCTTTTTTGTGATGAACCAAATTCAGGTCTAGATCCTAAGACATCGATACTTATTGATAATCTAATTAAAGAAATTACGTACGAATTTAATACCACTACCATCGTAATTACTCATGATATGAATAGTGTAATTGAAATCGGAGATAAAATTAATTTTATACATCAAGGTAAGAATTGGTGGCAAGGTTCAAAAACTGAAATTGTAACAACAGATAATAAAGAAATTATTGATTTTGTGTATGCTTCCAATTTTATGAAGCAAATTAAGGACAAACTTTCAGATTAAAAATAACTGATATAACCGAAGTGAATGATTCCATTTCTTAATAATAAAGGATTGTTTTTCTGACTTCCGATAGCATAAGAAATTGAAAATATTCCTTGATTAGTTCCAAAACTTATACCAGAGCCAAAACCGAAAGGAGTATCTTTTAATTTGTTTTTTACATGATTCTCGTAGTATGAAAGATCATAAAAAGCAAAAAGATATGAATTTTGTTCAATCATAAATCGATACTCAACAGATTGTGTGAAACGTATATTACCCAAAAGCTCGTCTTCTCTAAAACCTCTTTGATTTAATAAACCTCCAAAACGTAACATTTCATTTTGATAATAGTATGGCGCTAAATAAATTTCTCCTGAAATTTGAGTTTTGATGATATTTCTTTTGAAAATTGAGAAATAGTGAGTTAACTGATATTCAGATTTTAAGGTGTTGTCAAATTTAAGATTTAAACTATCATTTCTTGAGGTAGATCTCCTTCCCAGCGATACATCAAGTAGAAATTGAAATCCATTTTTTGGGGCAGGTAAGTAGTCTATTTTTTGTTTGATAAATGATAAACCATAAAAATGATTTAGTGATTTACCAATAGTTGATGTTGCGTTTGCAGTAAGGATATTGGATTCAAGGTATTTATAATTGGCCTTGATTATAAATCCTTTAGAAGTAAAGTATTGTATTCCAAATTGATTTTTAAGTTCTAAAAAAGTAGAATCTTTTTTGTATAAATTAAATTGATTGTCTATTCCGAAATTGCTTTTTAAGAGGGAGGGGTAATTAAGACCTATTTTGAGTGATTGTGTACTTTCTTGAATTCTTCTCCATTGGAAATCAATTCCTTCTCCTTTTTTTAGTTGATTAACAAGTTTCATTTTTAAATCCCCAATCAGAAAGTATTTTTGAGAAATTATATTTTGTTGAAGACCAATAGTACCAGAAATATTATTTATTTTTTTTGAGTTTAAATACAAGTATAGGTTTGCTTTTCCATTTTCGAATAAAAGTTCAGGTTTCTGAAAAATAGAAAGGTAGGGTAATTGCGAGAGTTTATTTTCGATGCTTATAAAATTCTCATCACTGTAGGGTTCTTTAGTATTTATGTTAATTATGTTTCTGATGATTTGATCATTCACAGTAGAAGTTCCTTTTATGATAAGATCACCCCATTCAAAGTAAGGCCCCTTTTGAAGGTTTAGTTTACAATATATGTTATTTTGATTAAAAAGTATAGAGTCTAGTTTTAAACTTACAAATGGAAAACCGTTATTAATATAATTTTGATATTTCGTTTCTAAAATTGTTGCTATTTCTTTTGGGTTATATCTCTCAGTGTTGGAATTTTGAGATTCAATTATTAAGCTACTAAAGCTTAGACCAGGACAAATTTCTAAATATAGATCGTTGTTTTCTTTTATGATTGTGCTTTTTGGGATTAAATATCCTTTTTTAATAAGTTTAAAATAAATTGAATTTAAAGTGTAATTAGAAGTGTCTTTAATTTTTAATTTATAGCATTCATTTTCAGATTGTCCGAAAGAAAACAAACGACAGATAAGAAAAACAACAAGAAAAAAAATGATGTTTTGTTTCAAAAGTGCAGAATTTAGATTCATATTCTTTGAAATTCTTATATTTCTACTAATTTTGTAGAGTAAATTTATCCGTATATGAAAAAATTAGTTTCTATTGTTTTATTTGCTGCTTTGTTAGTTGGTTCATTAGTTTCTTGTGGTTCTTCTAAACATGCAGGAAAATGTGATGCGTATTCTTTAAAGAAACAAGTTATTACTACTAGTCAAGATTTAGCAGGTAAATAATTACTTTCTGAGCACAAAATTCTGACCTAAGTATACCTTTCGAACTTGTTCATCAGATGCGAGTTCTTCAGCTGTACCCGTTTTAAGGATATTTCCTTCAAATAATAAGTAAGCCCTATCTGTAATAGATAGGGTTTCTTGTACATTGTGGTCTGTAATTAAAATACCAATATTTTTCTTTTTTAAATCTGATACAATACTTTGAATATCTTCAACGGCAATAGGATCAACACCCGCGAATGGTTCATCAAGTAATACAAATTTAGGATTAGTAGCTAGTGCACGAGCTATTTCGGTTCTTCTTTTTTCACCTCCAGACAGTCTGTTTCCTAGGTTTTTGCGTACATGTGTGAGGCTGAATTCTTCTAATAATTGTTCAAGTCTCTCAGTACGTTCAGTTTTATTAAGTTTGGTCATCTCAAGAATGGCCATGATGTTGTCTTCAACACTTAATTTTCTGAAAACAGATACTTCTTGAGGGAGATAACCTATACCCAATTGAGCTCGTTTATACATTGGGAAATCTGTAATGTTTTTATTGTCTAAGAAAACATTTCCCTCGTCTGGTTTTACAAGACCAACAATCATGTAAAATGAGGTTGTTTTACCTGCTCCATTTGGACCTAATAATCCTACGATTTCTCCTTGATTTACTTCAACAGAAACACCATTTACAACATTTCTACCTTTGTATGTTTTTTTGATGTTATTTGTGAAAAGTTTCATCTAATTAATTTTTAATTCGTTTTGTAACGAAAATGCTAATTTCATATAGTAGTAAAAGAGGTATTGCGACAATTACTTGGCTAATTAAGTCAGGAGGAGTAATTACTGCTGCTAGTATCAATACAACTACAATTGAATGTTTTCTATATTTCTTTAAAAACTCTGGTGTAATAATTCCAATTTTTGCCAATATGTAAGCTACTACTGGCAGTAAAAACATTAAGCCTGTATAGAAAATAGTTGAAAGTATTGTGCTCATATACGAACTTACTGTAAAGATATTTTCAATGTTTTCAGATAGTTGAAAAGTACCAAAGAATTGAACACACAAAGGGGCAACAACATAGTATCCAAATCCTATTCCTAAGAAGAATAAAAGACTCACATAAAAAACGATTCCTTTAACTGCTGTTTTTTCATTTTGTTTTAACCCTGGCTTTATAAATGACCAAATTTGGTAGAAAATATAAGGGAAAGCAACCACAACACCACCCATTAAGGACATCATAATAGCATATGAAAACTGTCCTCCCATAGCTGTGCTTTGAATCTTAATATTAATTTCTGGAGTGCAGATTGAGAAGTATTTGCATAGAAATTTGTATGTGACGAACGTAGAGTCTTTCATTGAAAGAAATAAATGATCAATTATTTCAGTTTGGTAAATCCAAATTAAAACAGCAAATAGGATTATTGAAATAGCAGATTTGACTAACCTCCAGCGAAGTTCTTCCAAGTGCTCTAAAAAAGACATTTGATTACCTTTCTCTTCCATACGATTGGCAAATATAAAGATTTGATTTAAGCTAAATTTTAAAAAATATTTTTTTGTCTATTAAAATGGTTTTTTTCATTGTTTAAAGTTTAAAGATTGTTAATTTTATATAATATAAGATTATGTACTATTATGGTAAGTGAAGATTTAAAAGGTGCTTTAAAGAAGTTTTTTGGATTTGAAAGTTTTAAGGGAAATCAAGAGAAGATCATTCAAAATTTATTAAACGGAAATAACACTTTTGTGATAATGCCTACTGGTGGTGGTAAATCACTATGTTATCAATTACCAGCACTAATATCTGAAGGTACTGCCATTATTGTTTCTCCGCTAATTGCATTAATGAAAAATCAAGTAGATGCAATACGTAATGTTAGTGATAATGAAAACATAGCTCACTTCTTAAATTCCTCTTTATCAAAGACAGAGATAAATAAAGTTAAATCTGATATTCAAAATGGTTCTACCAAATTATTGTACGTAGCTCCAGAATCTTTAACAAAACAAGAATATATTGATTTTCTAACTTCAGTAAATATTTCATTTTTTGCGATTGATGAAGCACATTGTATCTCTGAATGGGGACATGATTTCAGACCTGAATATCGAAGACTTCGTGATATTTTTGAAAGAATTTCGAAAGTTTCTATCATTGCATTAACTGCTACTGCAACACCTAAAGTTCAGCTAGATATTCAGAAAAACCTCAATATGGTTGATGCAACTGTATTCAAATCTTCATTCAATAGAGAGAATTTATATTATGAAATTCGACCTAAAGTTGATGTTGAGAAAGAAATAATTCGGTACATCAAAGCCCGAGAAGGTAAATCAGGGATAGTATATTGTTTGAGCAGAAAAAAAGTGGAGGAATTAGCTGAGCTGTTGAATTTGAATGGAATAAACGCATTACCATATCACGCTGGTTTAGACGCTTCAACACGAGCTAAGCATCAAGATATGTTTTTGATGGAAGATGCTAATATCATTGTAGCCACCATTGCTTTTGGAATGGGGATAGACAAACCAGATGTAAGATATGTCATACATCATGATATACCTAAGTCTTTAGAAAGTTATTATCAAGAAACAGGAAGAGCGGGACGCGATGGCGGAGAAGGAGAGTGCGTTGTTTTTTACAGTTACAAAGACATAGAAAAATTAGAGAAGTTTTTACAAGGTAAGCCAGTTTCTGAACAGGAAATAGGAAAACAATTACTTCATGAAATAGTTTCATATACAGAGACTTCTGTTTGTAGAAGAAAATACATATTACATTATTTTGGCGAACAGTTCGATGAAACATTATGCAAAAACATGTGTGACAATTGTAAACACCCAAGAGAAAAATCGGAAGGAAAAGATTCTGTTAAATTATTACTTGATTCAGTATTAGCTTTAGAAGAACAACAAAAACCGAAACACATTTGTAGTTTTATTACAGGTAATTTAACCGCTGATATTAAATCATATAAGCACGATAAATTACCATTATTTGGTAAGGGAAGTGCTAAAGATGAACATTTTTGGAATGCTGTAATTCGCCAAAGTTTAGTAGGAGGATTGTTACAAAAAGAAATTGAAAGTTTTGGAACAATAAGATTAACCGAGGAAGGAAGAAAATTTGTTCAGAGCCCTTCTTCTTTTTTGTTGATTAAAGAAAGAAAATTTGATGAAGAGTCTGCTGATTTTGAGATTAATACGAATTCCAAAGGAGGTGCTTTTGATGAAGTTTTGTTTAATATGTTACTTGACTTGAGAAAATCAATTTCTAAGCAAAAAAATATCCCCCCATTTGTTATTTTTCAAGAACCATCGTTGAAGGATATGTGTTTTCAATACCCAATTACCATGGATGAATTAACCAATATTCAAGGAGTAGGTACTGGAAAGGCATCTAGATATGGAGCACCATTTTTGGAACTAATTAAATATTATGTAGAAGAGAATGAAATTGAACGTCCTCAAGATTTAGTAGTTAAATCATTGATTAATAAGTCAGGGTTAAAAGTTCAATTAATTCAAAACATAGACAGAAAGCTTCCTCTAGAGGATATTGGAAAGTCTCAAGGCAAGTCGATGGATGAAATTATAGATGAAATTGAAGGTATTGTTGCGTCAGGAACCAGAGTGAATATTAATTATTACATCAACGATATTTTAGATCCTGATAATCAAGAAGAAATTTATGATTATTTCTCTGAAGCTGAAACAGATGACATTTCATTAGCTTATAAGGAATTTGATGGTGATTATTCAGAAGAAGAATTACGTTTGATGCGTATTAAATTTATGAGTGAAATGGCAAATTAATTTAAAATGCGTTTTACTTTATTATTTTTCATTTATTTATTTTTTTCTAATTTTCTAATTTCACAAATTGTTTCACCTTGCGAAGTTGGTAAAGACAGGTATATCTGTTCAGATAAAATTGATTTAGAAACAAAATCAACAACACCTGGTAAATGGAGATTTAAAGGTCCTGCTTCAGGTACTTTTACTGATGCAACGAATTCAAAAACAAGTTTATCCGGAATTACTTTACCAATTGTTAAAGTCTATTGGGTAAACAATGATCAATCTTGTGCAGATACGTTGGAAATAATAAGACCCAAGATAGGCGCTACTAGCCTTGTTAAAAATACGCAAGTTGTAAATAGTGAAGAAATAAAACTTTGTTTTGGGGATGATTGGAAAGCTTCAACAAAAGTGGATGAAGGAAAATCATTTGTTACCTATATACTTTATAAGTCTAAACCTCCTATTTTTCCTAATGTTTATGCTGATCAGGAAGCATTTCCTGGTCCGGTAGTTTTTGTTAACAATGATATTAATGATGGAAGCATAAAGCAAAGTTTTCCTAATACTAAAAATGAATATTGGTTTGTTCCTATTCTTTACAATGAAATTGGGTCTCAAGGACCAGTGATAGATCAAGAATGTCAATTTACTGGAAAACCTTTTAAAATCACATATCTAGATAAGATTGAAGTGACTAAAAAAGAAGACTGTATGTTAGGTAGTGTTGATTTACAAGTGACTGGTGGAACAGGTAATTATGATCTTAAAGTTTATTCTCCCAGTTCTATTATTCCAGATTCAAATTTCTTATCAATAGGCAAATTAAACTTTTCAAATATTTTAGTCAAACAAATTTATTCGACTCAGATTAAGGATGATAATCAATGTGAAAATAGTTTTACAACTAAATTCTCTCCATGTCCTGCATGTAAAACGGATGTTATCTATCAGAAAACCTACTGTGTATATGATAGTTTTCCAAAACCTGCATTGAAAGAAGGGGCAGGAATAGGAATTTTAGAGCTAGTTCCTGCCACTGAAACAAATTTAGTTTTTGATTCACTTACTGGCGCTATTGATATAAAGTTAAGTAAGCCAGGTAAGTATGTTATTAGAAATAAAACATCTCTAAGCTGTCAAACACAGAAATATACTGATTTTGATATAGAGATTTTAGATTCTATACCCTTACCAATGGGTAAAAGTGTTGATACGATCTGTGTTCCTAATCCAAAAATAGGTGATATTAAGGGTATTAGTGCTCAGTTAATAACTTGGTATAATATAGCAGGAGATAAGTTAGATCCCGCATTAGATCCTGCCATTCATGGTAATATTTATCTAAGCACCCAAACTATAAAAGGATGTGAAAGCGAGAAAAAAGCGATTAAAATTTTTGCCCCTACAGTTATTCCTCCTGTAGGAGATACTATACAATATTTATGTAATAATAAAGTTGATTTTGCGGGAAATCTTCTGTACCCTCAAGGTCAAACAATCATATGGTATGATGCTGAAGGAAAGAAGATTAAACCAAATGATAAAATTTCATCAGGTTATTATTATGCTGCTCAATATTTAGGCTGTGAAAGTAAATCTAAATTGAAAGTTCAGTTATTAGAAAAAACAACAAAGATACCAGTTGAAGTTCAAGATTCTTTTTATTTCTGTAAAGATCAAGTTCACAGTGTTGATCAAATTGTTTCAAAATATAAAAATGTATTTTTATATGATCTTCCTAATTCTAATGTATATCTTCCTAAATATCAAAACTTGGAGCAAGGTTTATATTACATTATTTACAAAGATTCAATAACCAATTGTTCATCAGAAAGAAAAAAGGTTTGGGTTAATTTACCTGTATTAGATTTTTCAGTTAAGATAAAAGAACCTTATTGTGGTTTTGAGAATGGGGAAATAGAATTTATCAATAATAATCTTTTTGAAAACATTAGTTTTTTTGTTAATTCTATTCCACAAAAAAGCAGTGTGAAAAATTTAAATTCAGGGGAATATAATGTAACATTAGTAGAATCCTCTAAGCTTAAATGTAAAATCGATACAATTATTAAATTGCAGTGCAAAGATTCTAATCTACAAGAAATACTTACTCCAAATATGGATAATCACAATGATTTTCTTGTTTTAGAGTTAAATGATGCATACCCAAATTTAAGATTGTTGATTTATAATAGGTGGGGGAATTCGGTATATGAAAGTACAATCCCTTACAAAGATAATTGGAATGGCGTCGATAGCTCGGGCAACCCTTTACCATCAGGTACGTATTATTATGTTATTGAAAAAGAAATAAATCAAATTTTAAAAAGTGGTTTCATTGAACTTGTAAGGTAAGTTTGATACAATATTGTCTTTATATTTGATGTTTTTATTAGAAATTTATTAGAGCCTTTTAGGTGATTTATATATGAAAAATTTTGTTAGAATTTTAGGGGGATTTGTTGTGTTATTATGTTCTTTGAGTGTAGGGGCGAAGAATTGGTATTTGAATGATGCATCAACAGCGGGAGATGTTTATTGTACGGCAATTGGAACTGTCGGAGGAACAGGATTGACTCCTGGAAGTCCAAAATTGTTTAATTCCTCCAATGCTAATACTTTGAAAAACATAGTTGCTGCAGCATCTGCTGGAGATGTTATTTTTCTGGATGTGATGGATGTTAATATGACTACCGGTGGATCAGATATTCTATTAAATAAAGCAATTACAATTGTTGGAGCTGGCCCAACAAAGACTATTTTGAGAGGACCAGGAGGTACTTCTACAGCAAAGTTTGCGATTATATCAGCTAGTAATGTAGTTTTTAAAAATTTTTATTGCACTGGTTGGCAGTCTACAGGATCCGGAAACGCGAGTTGTTTAGAGGTAGTTGCTGGAGCAAGTAATTTAACGGGAATCGTATTTGATTCTTACTGGATGGATAATAATGTCGGTTCAGGGGGGGATGGTTCATGTAGAATTTCGTCTACTGGTGTTGGAACAGTTACTGCCACAATAAAAAACATGTTAACTACATGTAATAACACTGGTGGTTACGCTGGTGGATTTACTATATATGGTAATGGTCATAATATAACTTTCACTTCCTGTTATTTTAATAATAATCAAAGAATTACAAATGGGGGAGCAATAAATATATATGGAACAAATAGTTCCGATGGTGTGACTTCTCAAGTTTTTATAGATAAATGTTCTTTTATATCAAATGGTAACTCGGGAGGTTCCGCAGTTTATGGAGGTGCAGTTTGTGTTGCAGGGGCAAAATTAATAGTGACAAATAGTTGCTTCTCAAATAATATAGTCGGTAATACCAGCCAGTATGGTACTGCTATATGTGGTTTAAAAAATTCAAGAATTTCAATTTCAAATTCAACTTTCTCTAATAATACTGGTGCTAGAGGGCAAGTTTCTACATATAATAGTTCTGATGCTGCTATTACAGCTGGTTCATATGAATTAATAATTGATAAATGTAGTTTTGATAATTCTGCAACAGCGCATGCACAATGTATTTATTATAGACCAAGTTCAGGAACCTTTAGTGTTAATAATTGTACGTTCACTTCTTCTAGTGGTACTACTCAAATTTATTCTGGAGTTGCATGGACTTTAACAAATTCAGCAATTACATCAGGAACTAATCCTGTTTCTGGTGGAACATCCCCTTCTTCAAATACAATAGTACCTTCATCGACTCCTACTCCAACTTGTAATGGTTCAGTAACAGGATCTTGCCCAACAGTTTCATTGTCTTGTTCTTCGGATAATCTCCCTCCGGTAATTAAAGCTCATGACTCTACATATGTAACTAATTCTACATGTATTTTTACAGTTCCTACATATACAGCTGTTGATATTTGTGATAATAATCCTAGTGTAACTTCAATACCCTCGGCAGGTTCAGTATTAGCTTCAGGAACAACAACACCTGTTATAATTACAGCTACTGATGCAAGCGGAAATAGTTCTTCAATTACTATTTATCTAACAACACCTGCATGTACACCATGTGTTACTTTAACATCTGCGGTTGGTACTGATAATCAGTTACTTTGTAGAAACTCTACATTAACAAATATTACTTACTCGACGAAACCAGATATTACTGGTATTTCAAATAGTGGTGTATCTGGAGCAAATGGTTTACCTCCTGGTGTATCAGCTACCTATAACGCAGGTGTCATTACAATTAGTGGTATTCCAACTAATGCTGCAACTTATAATTATTCTATTCCTCTTGTGGGTGGAACATGTGATGGTCAAAATGTTACAGGAACCATAACAGTTATTGCAAATACAACTCCAACTTTTACCCAATTAGGGCCTTATTGTAAAGATGCAACACCAGATGTATTTCAAACTACTTCTACAAATGGAATTTCAGGAACTTGGAATCCAACTACAATCTCAACAGCAACAGTAGGTACTCAGACCTATACATTTTCACCAACGTCCACAACAGCACCAACGTGTGCAACTACAACAACGATGAATGTGGAGATAAATGCACTTCCAACCGCAAATGCTGGTACAGCTTTAACAGCTATTTGTCAAGGTGGAACATCATCAGCTATGGGAGGAACTGTTGGCGGTGGAGCAACAGGAGGAACGTGGTCAGGTGGGTCAGGAAGTTGGACAAATGCCAACGACCCAGCAAATGCAACGTATACTGCAGGCGTATCTGAGACAGGATCAATCACATTAACACTAACGACAAGTGGTGGAAGTTGTGGAACTACCACAGCAACCAAAACAATTACGGTCAATGCTAATCCAACCGCAAATGCTGGTACAGCCTTAACAGCTATTTGTCAAGGTGGAACTTCATCAGCTATGGGTGGAACTGTTGGCGGTGGAGCAACAGGAGGAACGTGGTCAGGTGGGTCAGGAAGTTGGACAAATGCCAACGACCCAGCAAATGCAACGTATAC
>JACCDO010868136.1_pt1 | contig 131664 bp, 112 predicted proteins | sample 7446101 | NCBI WGS metagenome assembly JACCDO01 (sample SAMN15323440, study PRJNA562643) | freshwater metagenome | isolation source: river surface water | place: USA:Blue River Watershed | collected 2017-08-16
AATTCAGAATAATTCCTCAATTACTCTTCTAAACAAAGTAGATAAAGTTGTTGTAATCAATTTAGATAGACGCTCTGATAGATGGGATAATTGGCGTAAAAGTAATCCAGTACTATCTACAAATGCATTAAGATTTTCAGCGGTTGATGGTAAACAAATTAAACTTACACAGGCCATCTATAATATTTTTAAATTTAACACATTTAATTGGAAACGTGCAATGGTAGGATGTACTCTAAGTCATATGTCTGTATGGTTACAATTACTTGCTGAGCCTGATAATATTAATTCATATTTAATTCTTGAAGATGATATGAGATTCGCTACAGATGATTGGCTATCAAGTTGGCAAAGGATGTCTGAAGATATACCTGAAGATGCTGAAATACTATATATTGGTGGAGTATTACCATCTAATAAGAAGGCCCTACCTATGGTATTAGACCCAGTAAATAATAGTTGGGCAAAAATTAAACCTAATACACTATTTGGTACTAAAACTCCTCAACCTATGTTCCATTTCTGTGCATATAGTTATATCTTAACTAAGCGAGGTGCACAGAAACTCCTTGATTGGTTAGCTTATTCCAGAGAAAAATGCTTCACTTGCAATGATCATCTAATGGGACATCCTATTGTTGGACTTAATAAATATATTTCTATTCAACAAATAACAAAATGCTTTCAAGAAGATGATGAGGCATATACTAATTCGGATTTTAATACAGTTGATCGTGCTGATACTTTTGATAGTGATATTTGGAATAGCATTGATAATTTTAATAGTGAAGAATTAGCGCCATTTGTTTGCGGCGATGAATCTATACAACATATTTGGATACCTATTTGGGAAACTCTTAAGAATATGAATGTATCCCCTATAACTAAATCTCTTCTATGGCCGCGATATTTTATTAATTCTCTAAAGGATTCCTCACATAAAGATATCATTCATAACTATATTCTGCAAGCGAAGCAAGAAAAACAGGAGAAACAAAAAGAGATAGAAACTACTAATATTTATTATCTAAAAGAATATGAAGACAAAAATGGGACATTTAATATATATGAAAAGAACTGGATTAAACAGATCTTTGGAGATTATACTCTAAAGGTATTTGATGGGAAAACAATTATCCCAAGCGGATCCTGGTTTATTGCAATGAGGCCTTTTTCTAATGAACTTAATAAATTATTTACTTATATGCATAGCATTAAACAAGAATTTAAAGTACTTCATTTAAGTGATGAGTTTGGAAAAGATAATATTGAATACTATAAATTATCCTCGTGTAAATGTGTATTACGCAATTATATTAGAGATGATCTTCCTGAATTAGAAAAAATACACGTAATACCATTAGGATATCACTACAAAGATATATATAGTACTGATAGTGATTTTAATAGCAGGAAATATGTATGGAGTTTTCACGGGACAGATTGGTTTAATCGCAGGCAATATCTGAATAATATTATGGATATTACTCCACATAATCTACATTTTACTCCAAATTGGAATCATTCCACTATGACAAATGAACAGGATTATATTGATATATTAACAAGCAGTAAGTTCTGTCCAATTTTACGCGGTAATAATGTGGAGACATTCCGTTTATATGAGAGTTTGGAGCACGGAGTTATTCCCATATATGTTAGAAATGAAGGAGATGACTACTTCTGGAAATGGATAACTGAACATATTAAGTTAATTGAAATTAAGGATTGGGTTACTGCTAAGTCTGTTATTAAGTTTTTCTTACAGAATCCTGACAAGGCTGAGAAATATCGTACTGGGCTCATTAAGGGATGGGAAATCTGGAAAAAAGAAATTAAGCAGATTGTTGCATTATAGTATAAGTTATAAAGTATAAGTTATAAAGTTTAAAATAATAATTAATTATATCATTGAATAAAGATGATTAAATTAATTATTTATACAGTATTTAAGCGTGCATCTTACCAGCCTTCTTCAGCTTTGAAGCCTCTTGTAGAGCTTGTGCAAAAGTGTAATCCTTATCGGCTCTTTTACCCTTGTGGTACACTTGTTTAACGAATTGGCTCCATTTGTTGGCCTTTCTGGTATGTCTGCGCTTACCACCAGCCATCTTAGGTGCTGCTGCAGGGGCAGCACCCATTGCTTTTGCCATACCAGTCATTGCATTAGCCATATTGGCCATACCAGCCATACCATTAGATGCTGCTCCATTAGCACCACCTCTGCGGCGACGAGTGCTACGACGACGAGTGCTGCGCTTAGTGCTACGACGTTTACCACCAGACATATTTTTACAATTTCCCATTTCTAAACACACTTTCGATTTTTATTATAGCTCTTTCAAATGCCGGATAGAATAACTTAAAACACACTGTCATAATATAGTGTAGTCCATAATATGTCTGATACTGATTTTACTGATTTTGTAAATCAACTTAATAAGGAAATTAGTGCAAATAAAACAGATGACATCGTTAATACAGCATCATCTTCTACGCAAGTAGTTAATACTAATGTAAATAGTACAACTAATAAAAAACTTAAGGTACTAATCGTAAGCACACATACTAATCAAATTAATGGTTATAGTAAAGTGATTCATAATATTATTAATGAACTGGCTAAATATGATTGGATCAAAGTTGTACATTTTGGTACTCAGCGTATGAAAAATGCAAATATTGGTCGTAAATATCCTGATAGTGTTATAACAATTGATGCATCTACACTTGATAAAGGTAAAGAGGGTATTGGGTTTGCATTTGCTGAGTTACCTGCAGTTATTACAAAAGAACAACCTGATATTGTATTTATTTACAACGATATTACTATTATTAGTTCATATATCGAAGAGATCAGAAAGAAGATTCAGAAACGTACCTTTAGTATTTGGGCATATCTGGATATGATGTATTCATCGCACCCTCAGTCATTAATTGATATTCTTAACAGAGATGTTGAGCGTGTCTTCTGTTTTACTAAAACCTGGAAGGAAGAACTAAAATCACAAGGTATTACTCGCCCAGTTGATGTACTTCCTCACGGCATTGATAATACAGTCTTTAGAACTATTCCACAGCAACTTGCTCGTAGTACACTTGGGCTACCAAATGATATTACACTAATTACAAGTCTAAATAGAAATCAGCCACGTAAGCGCCTTGATCTACTTGTAATGGCGTTTGCGGAATTAATTGTGCGACACCCTACTAAGAAATTATTTATGCTAATGGTTTCTGACACTGGTGATAAAGGCGGACATAAACTATTTGATATTTTTGCACGTGAAATTAAACGTAAAAATGGATCTCTTGACATTTTTGGAAATCGTCTACTGATTACATCAAAGGAAAACTGCTATAAAGACGAAGATATTAACGTATTTTATAATACTGCTGACTTTAGTGTATCTTGTGCAGAAGGTGAGGGATTTGGGCTATGTACATTTGAAAGTATGGCCTGTGGCATCCCTCAAATTGTGCCAGATATTAATGGATATTCGGAATATTGTAACTCTGAAAATTCATTAATGATTACTCCTAAATATCGTTACTATTTACCTCACGCTTATAATGCTATTACAGGTGAAGCACAAGTGGTAGATGTAAATGATGTAGCAGATGCAATGGAGCGTTATGTTTTTGATGATAATCTTCGTAAGGCACACGGGGCTAAAGCTAAAAGTAAAGTATCTGAATATACTTGGGCTAAGTCACTTGATAGACTAATTAAGCGTCTGAAAGATGCATATGAAGAAGACGATGATTAGTTCTTATTTTTAATATTCTAAAAACAACACCACTTGCGTTTTTGAATAACGAGTTCAACTGTTTTTACGGCTTCTTCTACTTTTTCTTGCACCGTCTGCTGCGCCATCTGTTGCACTTCTTCAATTTTTTCTTGTACTGCTTCTTTAAGCCCCTCGCGCTCTAAAGGTACTTCAGATAGAACTGGTTGCATTATTTCTTGCAATAACATAAAACTCCGTTTAGTTTCCATTGTTGTTGATACATCTGCCTGAAATGATACTTTACGTGACTCTATAGGTTTTATCTTCACTTCTTCAGTATCTACCTTACATATATTTGTAACTGTAAATGAACTATTGATTTCTGATGAAATGGGCTCCTCTTCATATATCTGAATATTTGAAGGTGCTATTATTTGTAATTCTTCTGTATTTTTATTAATAATATGAATGGCTTCTTCTACTTTTGATACTAAGGGTACAACTGAATTATCTTCTTCATAATCTGCCATATGATTATATGGTTCTACTGGTTTTTCTTCTTCATAATCAAATCCCTTAATCATACATCTGGCATATTTTGCATCTTTATATCTTTCCTTTAAATCCTCTGCAATTAAGTCATATACATCTGAGGCTAATTGTGGTTCTTTTGCGTCATACATACACTTAAATATTGTAAATAATTCATTTTGTTCATACACATCCATTTTATATCCTTTTCCATCTAACACACATTTTTCTGTAATCTTATGCCATAATGAACTCCTTTTTGGATTTATTAATTGCACATCTGCAGAAAAGTCAGCTAAATAAATTATTGTATCAAGAATATTATTAATATCTTCATATGGTAATGACTCCAAAATGCGGAATTCTAATCCGTGTGAATAATGCTTATTAAAATTAATGTCTAATCCTATTTCATCCAAGAATTTATAGTCCGCTTTTTTATGAAACTCATAATACCAATCAATATTCTTTAGAGACTTTACAGGTACTGTTAGAATCTTTCCTAACGGCATTTCATCTGTATCAAAAGACCCTAAGCCAATATAACGAGATACTGCCAATCTCTGAGAACCCGCGGCATATTTCTCTCCACCATACTTTGACTCACATAAAGGATCATATGCACCATATTTTGCTATCATTATAGGACTCATCCACTGTAGAGCTTTTGCAAGCTTCCTATGATCTTCTGTAAATTTAACAAAATCTGCGATTTTACCATCTACATCTAACCTTGTAGGGAGTGTTACATTAATATGTATAGTACCATTGTTAAACATTGCATTATTCTTCAGATTTGTTAAATATGATGCAAATGGATAATTCTCCTGAATTATTTTAAATGGCGCATATGTCTTAAGAATTCCTTCACGTGGAAGACAATTTAGACCCTTAATAAAATCCTTTTCAATAGCACGTAATTCGTGCATAACCTCATATACAGTTGCCTTGTAGAATTTTTGTGTCATAAACTCAATCGTATCACCATCAAAAATAAAGGATTTGTCATATTCATCTCTAAATATATCTGGATTCTCCTTACATAACCAATCAAATAATGTCTGTCCATTGAAGTTTGGATTTGGTTTTGGAATACGCGTATAAGTTGTCATATGTTCTCCATTCAAATCTGTTTTCTGAAAAGTATGACTATTTGCTAAGATCGGAATTAGAATAGGTTTATCTTCTTCAAAGAGACCATCTAATGCTTTTAACATTAAATCTTTAGTATACACTGTCAAATAATCTACACAGTATCTCTCTGCTTTCTGATTTTCTTTAAGTTCTTTTAATGTGACCTTCTTCAATTTACTTGTCTCAAGATATGTTTCGTGCTCTACACCTAAGCCCCAATAGACCTCATTCTTCTTATATGAAGTCTGATACTTATGATGCTTTGGTAAATTTTGCAATGGTGGCTGTTGCTGTTGCTGTGGCTGTTGCTGTTGCTGCACCTCTTGCTGTAACATTTGTTCTTGTTCTTGTTGTGATCCTTTTTCGGACATATTAATCACCTATATTGTATGTCTCTTTTTATATAGGAATACCTTTCATCCATATTATCTCATATCTTTCAGGAATCTCATCCAATATATCCAATCGTTCCCTTTTCACACCCATATTTCCAGACCATAACTGAATACGACCCCTTACTGCCTCTTTAAAATTATACCTTATATGAATCTTATCCAATAAATCTGCTGGAGAATCGGCATCAATTGCCTGAATTCTATTTAAATTATCTGGTAGATAAATATTATCGGAACGAATATAATAACGCCTTGGACCCATTTTATTCAATGCAATGTATTTATCTTAATATACTGCGCTGCATAATTAACTTAATATGATGGTTTGTTTCAATTTTTAGCTTGCTGTTAATATGTTATGAGACTTATACCTATGAGTACTAATCCCCATAATATATCCAGGGCAAGGCGTTATATCTGGAGTTGTTTTTACCCAACGTCGGAATCCAAACTTTTCATATAACTTTATTGCGGATTCATTAATTGTATCAACTAACAACCAACACGTAAATGACTTCGATGTTTGAAAAATTGCTAATAGTGTTTCTTTCAACAATCGTGTACCTATTCCACGTCCCTGCGCCTTCCTTGATATTCCTAAAAATGCTAACTCATAACAATCAGGAATCTTCCTTATAAAATCATAATAATAGTTTGTTGGTTTATCTTTACATACCAATGCAAACCCTATTATTGATTGGCCGTCTACGGCTATAAATGATAAATCAAGACTACATTGAGCAATAGCTTTTCTGAGAAGCGGAATCTCATCCTCTTCTCGGAATATCTCTCTACCCAACTCTAAAATATTACACTTTTCTTCATTCTTTAATCGCCTTATCACTACCATTTTCTCATTAGTTTATATTAATACATTAGATTATTATTTAGTTCATTTCTCAATTCCGGTTTTATAATCCACAAAGATTTACACGAATATTATTTATACACTGTAAAATCTTACTAATTTATATTAGGGATGCATTCATTAATATATTATTTAGTATATTTTACTATTGTCTTTATAGTATTATATACATTATACTATCTGTTTAATAAACCTGTTAAATGCGCTATCGACAGTGCATTGCCTGATTCAATTGAAGGCTTTGACAATGGAGGAAACTATATGCTTGAAAATAGATATAAAAAACAACTTAACACTATTACCAGTTTCATTGAACCACAGGCAAGTGCAAAAAGACCTGTTACTGAACTATTAAGTACCATTGGAGATGCTATGCCTGAAAGCGAACAATGCCTTGTTAACTTCAATGTGCTTGGATGCCGTTTTACTGGATATACTGGCCCCTTTGAAGAAGGATATTTTGATCCTAATAATGCAGTTCGCCTTGCTGTTGCCGCTGGATGCCGCTGCTTTGTTCTTGAAATTGATTATATCGATGGAGAAGGCGGTGAAAAATATTTTCCTCGTATCGTCGTTCGCGATAAACATAATAGACTACGAATGAAACATAATACCGTTAAACCCCACAATAAAGATGCATTACGCGCCGCAGTACACAGCATTGAAGCAGTATGTAGTGATATTAATTTCTACGCATTCAATTCTTCACAAAATAATACTGATCCCGTCATCATCGTTCTATACTTTTTAAGAGTACCACCTGGAAGTTATAATTCTAAAGTTGTTCTCGATTATTATTCTAATGTTGCTAAAGCACTTGCACCTCTACAGGATCGCCTTGTTCACAATCTACTACAAGGTGGTAACTTCTACAGACAACAACAAGAAGGTAAACTCCTAATTAATAATATAACTGATTATAATAATAAAGTATTAATCTTTTCAAATGCAAACACAAATGGATTCAGACAAAATAAAACATATAGTGCTATGCAGGATTTAGATTATTTAGTCAATTTACGCCTAAATTATACTCAGACTAAACTTGGTGTTACTGAAGATACTACAAATGGATCCACATATGGTATCTTAGAAACTGCTGATAATTATACCATTATACCTGCAGATCGCGCAGATACTGTAGCAGAAGATACTAAATTACGGTGGACTATATGCTTCTCAAAAAATCCTGAGAAACCCGTCGATTATAAAACATACACAAGCATCACCAAGAATTTTGGAATTCATTGCGTACCCATACAAATATTTGATCAAACTAATGGTTTTATGTTTGTTGATAAAACTTTTAAAACATATAGCTATATTCCTAAACCACAACCACTGCGCTACATCAAACCACCTATTGTAATCCCAGGAGAACCTAATCCCTCCACTGATGCAAAACAAGGTCTACTACGTTCTCCTACAATTTAAAGTTTGGCGGTATATTATTAATTAAATGACATCTGATTTCAAAGAATATGCAATGCAAGTACTTCGAAAAAATAACATTACACCTGATACCCTAATCCCAGTAATTTGCCTAACGTGCCATAATGTTAGGTCAATTGATAAATATGTTGAATATGATGATGTTCAATATACTGTTAAAGGTCACGTAATGCTTCATTTAATGGCTAAAACTGCAGAAATGTCTGAACCTATTTCCATTTATCAAATGTCTGATCACTGATTTCTGTTTGATGATCATTAAATATCCTAATAAATTTGTCAATATGATTAATAGGACTATGGAGGCTGATCTTGGGCAATCTATGCTTCAATCTCCGTATTTTGATACGAATAAATTTCAAAAACAAGTTGACCTTATTAAATCTGCTTCCGAAGCTGCACAGAAAAAAATAGACTACTATTCCGCACATAACGAAGACATTTTGAGAGCAATCGATGTAGTTGAAGAATTTTTACGTGATAAACATCGACTCTGCTATGGAGGCCAGGCAATTAATGCACATCTCCCTAAAAAATATAAAATTTATAATCCCGAATATTCAATACCTGATTACGATTTCTTTACACCTGATCAAGCCGCTGATATTAAACTCCTTGCCAAACTCCTAAGAAAAGCTGGATTCACCGAAATATCCGCTCGCGAAGGTATGCACGAAGGCACCGTTAAAATATACGTTGATTTTGTACCTGTTGCCGATATTACAGTTATAGATAGTAAACTATATAGGATTTTATCTAAAAAAGAATATCGCTATGAAGGCATCTCATATCTTGATGCTAATACCTTACGTATGCTTATGTATCTTGAATTAAGTAGACCGCGTGGTGAAGTAACACGATGGGAAAAAGTGTATGAACGCCTTTCTTTATTCAATGAGTTTGTCCCTATGAAATACTGCCATAGTACTATGAGTGGATTTAAAGATGCGCTATCTGAACAACAAACGCAATTTGTTATTAATTATATTATTGATAATCGTAGATTATTTGCAGGCGCTGATCTAATTAACTTCTATAAGAACAGTCTTTTTGGTAAGAAACAGAGTGTTGATTGGATTATTAATAATAAGAAACCAATTATATTCCTATCAATAAATCCTGATGAAGATGCTAAACAAATCCGTAATTTTTTCTCTGAAACACATTCTGCGTCTCCTAACTCCTCAACTGGCGGTGGTACATACACCATAAAGTCTGTTTCCTCTAAAGGTGCTGAACTAATCCCTACACTTAAAATTGTCCGCTATAAGAACAAAAATCTTGTATTTATTGTTAAACAAGATGCGTGTATGTCTTACTTTAATATTACAGTTGATTCCAATAAATTACTTAAAATTGCATCAATTGATAGTTTAATAACTTTATATTTTAGTTTAGGTCTACTTGATACACAATATATGAATATGGGGTCTATAGAATGCTTAGCAAATGAACTTGTACAAGTTTCTATTAAAGCTCGTAAAAATCCTGAACAATTCCCTTTTCCATTTATATCCATTAAATGCATTGGACATCAACAATCACTACCAAGTCTTATTCGTGCCAAAGTTAAACGTATTACACAGAAAAGGAAAAATCTTGCGAATATTATTCGTAATAATACTGATAGAATCAGAAATACTGTAAAATCAACTAAATTGCGTTCTAAGTCCACACGCTCTAAATCCACACGGTCTAAATCTTCAAAGAATCCATTTGATTTTATCTAAAGTGTATTATTGATTTGTTCCATTAAAGATTTGAGATTAAACCATAAAGAATAATTTGATTTTAACTCACCATATCTTTCTGGATTTGAATCCTTTAAATTCCCTAAATTATTAGCACCATCTGGTAATCCTAATATTCCTGCTATGTCATCTGCTGCAAGAGTAAGTTTATTTAACATATTCCCACTTTGCGCATCATTTGCTATTGCATTAGATGCATCAACTAAATCTTGAGTTTGCTGTAAAGTACTTGTTAATTCATCTCCATTTGAAAAGAAACTTGTTATAGAATCAAATATCTGTTGGTTTATTTGATTTTGCTGCATTTGAAGAATCTCAGGGTCATTTGCTATACATTGTTGAATTTGCTGACAATTGTTGGGTGCATCATCGAACCCTTCTTTAAACAGATTTCCAGCTAAAGCTTTTGCATATTTAGCGTGTGATTCTGCCATATTTGTATTCATCCAACTCAATGCATTCATATATGGTGTTGAATCTGATGGAATTCTATTAGCTATATCCTGTAATGCATTTGTTGTTAAATTTATTAGACTATTTGGATAATCTGTACATATATTTGGATATTGTTTTCCATTTGTTGCCGATAATTGCTGAATAAATGCATCCATATCACTTGCACTTGGTTGTTGCGCTTGCGACCCTTGCTGCTGCTGCGCTTGTGATGGGCTTGTTAGTGGTTGTTGTGGTGTATTTGCCATAACTGCAGTACTAATCGCCTTCTGCCATAATGGGCAAAAGGTTGTATAGAATGTTATAAATTTATTATACATAGTATTTACATCATTTGAATCATAATATCCTTCATAAATACGTGGTTTATATGATATGTTTATTATTACAAGAATAAATAATAAACATAACAACACTAATAATATTGTCATTCTCTTATTAATTATTAATATAATCTTTATAGACCCGGGTAGCAATTAGAAATATTATCTAAAAATAGGAATGCCTGAATCTATAAATGATAAGGATACATTATTGAAATTAATAAATATATTATCGAGTTTTACAAATCCAACTATAGATAATATAACTGAAAAGCTATCAAAAGATTATGTATTAACTACTGATATTGATTTATCTGATACACCTATATGCTCTATTGGTTATAGACCTGATATTAATATTCCAGAAAATACTACTTTTCAGGGATTTACAGGAACATTTGATGGTCAGGGGCATCATATAATTATTTCAAAATTAGATGAGGAATGTTTTTATGGTTTTTTTGGAAAATTAACTGCTCCTGATAGCAAATCTCCTTATATTCGGAATTTAACTATAATTTATAAACCCTTTAAACCATATGTACCTATTGTCATTGATGATGGTGCAATGTTTTTTGGTGATGAGACATATATAAACAATATATCTTCTAATAATATTATCACAATTGATAATAATTCTGTAGATTATAATAGTTTTGGTTTTTTTGCAGGTTCTTGTACTGGTTATTCAATTACAAATTGTACTGTATATATCCTTGATAAGTATTCTATTAGGTTATTTGGTAGACAAGGTGCAGCTGATATTAGAGGATATGAAAATATTGGAGGATTTATAGGATTTGCTGATAATTGTGTTATTGATCAATGTGTTACAAATATAGGGCATTATTTTACTCTAATTAACCAAAGTGCTATTCGTGAAATTTATTCGTCATTTTGTATTGGTAAACTAAATAATTCTGTTTTTACTAATTCATATATATCTGTTGGTCGACACACTAATATAGATTTATTCGTACCATCAGGCTTCTCTAATACATTCGGTTCAATGATTGGACAAGTATGTAGTAGTATAGGTACTATAACTGAATATAATAATAATGGAACAGTTAAAACAAGAATACCAAACTTAGTACAATATATTATTGTATCAATTGAACATACTACCAATATTTATTGCAATAATACATTTGGTTCTATTGGTGGACTTATTGGTATAGTAAAACCAAATATAACAGGTGCTGATAATTTTGATAGCCTAACACAAGATGTAACTATTACAAACTGTCTGGGTATTATTAGTAATAATACGCTATATTATATTCAAGAAGGGACTATTGGTGCTATTATTGGATCTATTCAGCCACAGCCTAACCAACGTAGATCACCCAGTATATCAAACTGTGCAGTTATGTATGGTAAAAATACTAAATTTGTAGGAAATATGGTTGCATCTATTATTGGTGTTAATACTAACAGATTGCCTTTTAAAATTAGTAAAATGGGTGTATACTATGAGAGTTATTTCTTTAATGGCAAATTAGTCAATAATCGTGATATTGGATTTAATATTGGAACATTGAACTTAACAGATAGCACCAATACTGATATACCATTAACTTCAGAATTATATAGTTATTCTGAATCAGGTGCTTTACCTTCTTCTAAGTTAACATCTATTGGCGATTCAACTAAAGCAGATATTTATAATATAATTAAATATTCTTATGATACCAGCTCAGAAAAACATTTATGGGTTGATTATTTATTAGAGTTTGATACCTCTTATAATAAAACACAATTATCTAATGCATTTACCAATTTATGCATTGCTACTTATCACGAACCACGTGCAAAAACAATTGCATTACACGCCATTATTTGCATTATGCGTAATAAGGATATATTACAATTCACATCTAATTATGATACTTTAGCCACTGTAATTTCAAATAAATCTTTTAATCAACCTATTACTGATAAAAATAATATTACTGTTATAATCCCTCAAGATCACATCTATACTTTAGATTATAATAAGGATTATTTCTTTCTTGAAAAGAGTATTTCGATAACTACACAGCATCCAATCTTTGGAATTAATTATTCATATGATATTGTTTCTATAGATAAATATATTGTATCTTCTGAGGATAATAATTTTAGACAGAATATACAGACAGTTGGTTCTTTTATAATTAAAGGTGCAGATCAAATTATTGGACAAATTTTCCTTACAGATACTGAATATGCTAAACCAGATTTAAGTTATCTTACAAGGCCTCTTTTTATTAATTATTCTGATAAAATTAATATCTATACAGATCCTGCTTTTGTACCATTATCTCGTACCCAGCCTCCACCACCACCATCAAGACAATATTATGCACCCTTTTATCCACCACCTAATAATAGAGATATAGCCTTATCACAGTATCAACAATATCAACAGATTCGCCCCGCAGCATATGGGGTTAATTCTGCTAATATGGGGCAAAATTATCAACAGCCTATGATGCCAATACATTTTTATCCAAATTAGACTTTTTGAGAAAAAGTCTGCAAAAACCAGAGTTTGGAGTATTTTTGAGAAAAAGTCTGCAAAATATCAACCATTTGCTGACTTTTGGAAAGTCCTAAGCTCGGCAAAAACCAGAGTTTAAAAACATACAACATCAAATATTAAATAATGAATGACAGTAACAATAATTATACTAATGAGTTACAAAATAGTACAAAAATTATTTTATTACTTATGATTAAAAATGAATCTTCTATTATTGAACGATGTCTGAAAAATGCAATAGACTTAGTAGATGCCGTCTCTATTTTAGATACTGGATCCACAGATAATACATTAGAATTATGCAATGGGTTTTTAAGGGAGACAGGTAAGCCTTTTGATATTAATATAGAACCCTGGAAAAATTTCGGATATAATAGGACTATTTCTTTTCAGAAATGTCAAGAATTCTGTGGTCTTATAGGATGGAATCCTGAAACTACATATGCTTTAGCACTTGATGCAGATATGTGTCTATGTGTCCCATCAGATTTTAGATCATACCCCCTTACATCAAATGCATATAGTATTATTCAAAAAAACCCAGTTATAGAATATTATAATGTCCGTTTTCTACGCTTAGGATACAATTGGAAATGTACTGGTGCAACACATGAATATTGGGATGGTGAAGGGGTTACAAAAATACCAGCCAATATTATCTATATAGATGATAAAAATGACGGTGGCTGCAAAGATAATAAGTTCGAAAGAGATGTTGCTCTATTATTAGAAGAACTTAAAGAAAACCCAGACAATTGCCGCACATATTTCTATTTAGCTCAGACTCTTAAAGATCTCGGTAAACTTAATGATGCAATTATGTGCTATAAAAAACGCATTGAATTAGGAGGATGGTACGAAGAAGTCTGGTATTCATATTATATGATTTCCAAATGTTATATGCGCCTAAATAATCCCAGTAAAATGGAACTATGGGGACTCCGTGCTTATGAATACTATCCTAAAAGAGCCGAAAATATCTATTTGTTATGCAACTATTTTAGAGGGGTTGCACAACACTTCAAATCCTATCATTATTATAAACTCGGTAAATCTATCTCATACCCTGAAAATGATTCACTATTTATTGAAAAAAATGTATACCACGATCTATTTGATTTTGAAAAAACTATTCTATATTACTATATTAATCCTAATAGTCTACAAGATGGACTTGTTCACATTATAAATTATATTAATCACAATAAATTTATCAGAGATATCGGTGGAGAACTATTTTCAGATAATATATACAAAAATATGGTACATTATATTGAACCTCTAACTTCACAGACATATCGTGGGCAATATACCAAATATCTCTTTCCTAACTTTGAAGAATATCAGCCCTCTTCGTGTTCTATTATTTACCATAAATTTAAATGGATTATGAATATTCGCTACGTAAATTATCTTATTATGCCTGATGGATCTTATAAAATGAAATCTGAAGATGGCAATGTTAAAACTAAAAATGCATTGATCTATCTTAATAATAATCTACAACCTATATCTGATGTAACTCTGCTTAGTGATTCATATACTAAATATCCTTCTCATATTGAGGGCCTCGAAGATGTTAGATTATTTGAACATAATAATTCCTTAATGTTTAGTGCAACTTGTAAAGATTCTAATAATGAAGATACCATTAGAGTTCTTGTAGGTGATTATAATATTGATTTCAAAACTCTACATAACATTACTACTATTAAATCACCGCTTGGAATCAGATGTGAAAAGAATTGGATTAACGTGCCTCATTTGCCTTCTTTAGGGAATAAGGATGATGATACACGTATTAGATTTATTTATAGTTGGTATCCATTACAAGTGGGTACTTTAGAGAATGATGAATTAACACTATGCGGCTCATCTGAAACCCCACGATTTTTTGAGAGATTTAGAGGGTCTTCAAATATATGTGAATATCTTGGTGGATTATGGGCTATTACTCATTTAGTGCAATATACGACTCCTCGACAATATCATCATTGTTTAGTCCAGTTTAATAGAAATACATTACGGCCTGAGAGATATTCATTACCATTCTGTTTTAGAAAAAATGCAATTGAATATTGCCTTGGACTAAGTATTCACGATGGTGTTGTTCGTGTTGTTTTTTCAGAGAATGATTCCAATCCTGGATTAATTGAATTTAAATTGGACAATATCCGATTTATTGATAATCATTGTCAGTGATCCTATTTTCTCTATAAATATAAGGGAAATGGAGTCTATTCCGAAAATATTAATAATGGATAATGATGAAACCACTGGCAGTTATTATATTTTATTCTATATTTATGAATTTTTAGCTAAATCTGGTATTGGTGGCGAATTAGATTCCTTAATAACAATTAATCAGTTTTATAGATTCTTTAAAGACAATCAAGTATTCCGTCCCAATCTTGAATATTTCCTTAAAACTATGAATCAATTAAAGTCTGAAGGAGTGTTAAATAAAGTCTGTATTTATACCAATCAGTTAGACGTAAGATATATTGATAATTATCAGAAATGGACTGCATCTGATGGGAAAATATGGTCACCTCCCGAGATTTTACGGATTCTTTATAATAAATTGGCGCATAATAAGAAATTTATAGATGGTATGTTTACGCGGACTTTTATACCAGGAAATGACGTTTATGGATCCTATCCCGTTAAAGATTTAGCTAAAGTATTTCGAGAGTTTTACCCCAATGAACCAGTTCGCCTTGAAAAGACTCTTTTTATTGATGACCGCTATCAAGAACATTATATTATAAATACATCCAATTCTGGTACAGATTCATCATCAAGATATCCTACCCCACCTTATTATAAAGCATTACCTGAAAATGCATTTGATATACTTCTCAATAGTATATTGAAGAAAAACAAAATTAGTCTGGAGAAATATCCTGATGCTATAAAGTTACGCCAGGAAATTCAACGCGATTGGTCAACTAAAAATCAGGAAATTAAAGAATTAGAACTGCAAAATAAAATTAATCCTGGATTTCTAAATAATCTGGCTAAAGAATTTAAGCAGTTTTACTTATCTAAAGGTCTCACCAATAGTATATCTAAAGTAGTTAAAAATGCAAGAAACAGAACTAAAAGAGGAAACAACACAAATGTCGACCAAAGGATCAAAGAATCACTCGCAAAATCAGCCAATAAGTCCATTACAAAGCGCAACAAAAACGAAGGAATTAAAATCAAAAGAAGAACGGGTAAAAGAAGGTATTAATATTCTTACTAAACTTAAAGAAACAGGTGTGGCACAAGATGAATCTTTTAATGAGTTAAAAAAAGTAATTTCTAATTGGGTTAATACTGGTGAATATTGGACTGGATCTGTTCCATTTCCTCAATATGGTAAAGTTGTTACTGGGCATCTACCGCGTTATAGGGGTCAGCAGCCTATGATGGTTTTCAAATTAATATAAGTTGCAAATTAAATTCTTACTTAAAGATAATATATAATATGATGATATCATGTACTATTATACACTTGCACAAATATTCCATTGGGATGAAAATGCACAAAAGAATGATCCCAATTATCCTCACGCCAAAAAGAATATCACTATATTTCTCTTAGGATCAGTAGCATATATTTTTACAGCTGCTTTCTTATTCTCTAAAATGTATCAAACATTTATTGATGGAGTATTTATATTAGCTGCTTGTCGCGATTGGTTTCAATGGTTTCTATTAGTTGATGTTTTTGCATGTGCTATTCTATTTAAACAATATTGGGGATTTGGTATTTTAACAACTGTTGATGGTGTCTTAGAAACTAAAAAAAGTAAGGAAATTAATAAATCTGAAGTTATTAATACTCCTGCTGCCGATACTCCTTTTGCAGATGAAATAGTTGATGATATTGCTAATAAAAATAATAATTTATTAGTTAAAGAAGTAAATGCAGAGAATAATTTATTTCAGGGAGAGTCTCTTAAAGAAGAATAAATTAAATATCAATTTCTAAATAGACAGGGCAATGATCTGATCCCATAAACTCCGTTAAAATGTCAGAGTCTGTAATTTTATCCTTTGCAGACTCTGAAATTAGGAAGTAATCGATCCTCCATCCCTTATTATTTTCACGAGAATTCCTAAAATTACTCCAATAACTATATTTAATCTCCGTTGGCCTCATAGTCCGAAATGCATCCACAAATCCGATTTTAAGAAACTCTGAAAATGCATCACGTTCCTCCTGAGTAAATCCTGCAGAGTTTTTATTTGTTTTCGGACTATGAATATCAATTTCTTTATGTGCTACATTTAAATCTCCACAGATAATCACTGGTAACTCCGTTTCTAACTCCAATGCTGTCACATAATTCCTCATTAATTGTTCCCATTCCAATCGCTCATCAAGACGAGATAAATCAGACTTTGTATTTGGTACATAACAATTTACTAACACAAATGTCTCAAACTTTGCAGTAATCATTCGACCTTCCCTTGTAAAGGCAAAGTCAGTATAAGAGCCAATAGTATCTTCAGAGAAATGTTTGAAATCATATTCTACCCACTCTGGCTTCACATTACAGAAAATGGCTGTACCTGAATATCCCTTCTTTTCTGCAAGATTATGATAAATATACTTATAATAAGGTGCCAATGCAATTGGCTTTTTTACACCAGCGTGGACTTCCAGAAGCGTTCCTAAATCATTAACTGGATCTTGTGTTTTAATTTCTTGGAGACAGAGAATATCTGCTTGTGTTTCTTTAATAAGTGTCTTCAGACAATTATTAGAGTAATGTCCTTTTTTTTCTCCGTTTTTTAGTTTCCCACATATTGCCTTGGAACCATTGATATTAAAACTTACAATGCGCATCTTGGATTATCTGTTTGCAACCTTATATTGCATTTTATGAATTTCAAATTTATTTATTATGATTTTTAATATGCAAACATCATACCTGCGCGACCACCATATACTCTTAATATATTATACGTTTCTGCATACACATATACCACATATCGCGGTATTAATGTTTTCTGTTTTCCAGTTGCACCTCTTGCCGTCCTTAGATTAAGTACTAATTCGCGATTTGCTATTTTATCTAAGTTGGCCTCGCCTTGTGGTCTTGAGAACGGAGTAAATCCGTTTTGGATTCCTAACGGGAAATTGTAATAGTAACGATTTACCCAAGGGCTTTTTCGCTGCTCATATGATGGAAGAATAGATCGGAATAATGCAGGGGCTTCTGTTCGGAATCGGACTAAATTACCCTCATAATCCACTTCATATCCAGTTATGGGCTCGGAGTCAGACATTACAAATCCTGGTCTCAAAAATCCTGGATAATTCGGATGAAGTCCTGACGCATCAGGCCACCACGGAGTTTGATTACCATTTGGCAACGTATTTGCATTTCCTGATAAATCTCTGGTTCCTAAAAAGTATGCATTATATGTTGGTGCTTCCACACGATTTAACATAAAATATATATTACGTGTTGGATTAGGAATATCTAAACGGATTCTTGCAGTCATTAATCCACGAGTATCAAAAGGCCTCATATGATAATGTTGAACTACTGGAATCTGTAAATCTGCTAAACGGAATCTATTTGCTTCAGGTTGATCTAAATAGATATATTCGGCCATAATATATGTATCACCTAACTGCAGTTGAATAGGCATTTGTACTCCTGGAATTTGTTGAGCGCCTGGTGTATTAGGATCTGTTCTATAAAAATTACTTCCTGGTAGTGTCCATAACGATGAGCCATCTGCTTCGCTTGTATTTCCTTGGTTTATAGTATTAGTATAATAACATCCGTTAAGACTTCTGAATTTAATTCCTACACGGATTTCATCCATAGGAATTGCATCGATTGGGAGGAAACATCCTGGATCCCCGCGTGTAAACCAAAAAGGGAGCGGAGTTATTACAGTCTCAACCTTTGGACTATTTCCAAACGATTGCGATGTAAATCCATTATCTTTCCTTTTAATTAAATCATTCATAATAGGTACTTTTTCTAAGGGAGTATTAAATTCATCTGTTATTTCAAGTAGTCTGCTATCAATTGATTCAACGAGATCATTTGCAATATTTAGAGTTAGATTATCAATTAAAGCGTGCCCTAAAGAGTTAGTCCAACCAAATTGTGGGTATACTTGTTGATTGTTATTTATTTTTCTGGCTTCTGCTTGTGCTGTATAGATGTCAGGCATAGTTGTTACAAGGAAAAGTCTTGAAATCATATGTCCTTTTCTCAACAGTTTGCAATAGACCGTATTTCCAAATTGAGGGACTTGTTCAAAATCTAAGCGAGCCCATTGTGTTGTAAATCTTCCAGTCTTTTTCCAGACTTTAAAAAACGGATATAATGTATGCTTAAAATATATCCGTTCATCTTGGATTCCAGATGATATAACTTTTAATAGACTGGCCACCATTATCTTAATATTACTGAATATTATTTAGGCCTGGACTTTTTGAGAAAAAGTCTGCAAAAACCGCGGTTTATAGAAATCCTACAATATAGTTTTGGGCACTTTTGTTAAAAGTGCATTAGTCTGAAAACATCTTATTACATATTCCATTCTCAAATCGTAACCAGTTATAATGTATTGCAAATACAAATACTTCCCAGCCACTCAATGTAGTTGCATCCCATCCTCCTCCTGGTATAATAGGTTTAATAGGAGTGTTTATTTTCATATTAATTGTAATGGAGTTTGTTCTACTCATATTTGCAGCACCACTTGGTTGGTGTTCATCAGGATATTCTGCAAAACTGTATCCATAAATATATGAAGAATACGCTGTAAATCCTCCGTGATGTTTATTTGCAATATGTTCTCTAAACCAATTACCATCTGCAGAGATAACTTCTGACCCATTAATCCGAATTGTGGCTGAATCTAACCAAGGAGGAAATACTCGTTCATTATTATATTGATATGATATTGCAGGAGTAAAATTAACCCATTCATTATTAATTTGTACAGCTTTTCTTCTAAAAACCCACACTAATTCCTGAACAGGATGATTTAACTCAAGAGGTAATTGAATTTCTATTGTATCACTATTTGCATTCGGTTTACTAACTATATACTTTAGAGGTTCATCAAATGTAAAAGTCTGAGATAATCGTATCATTTGTTCAAAGGGTTTATGAAGATATGCTTCACGCACAGTGCCATTAATTAAGGATGCAAATGTTAAAACTCTAAAGTCCTGAAAAATAGGAGTTGTCTGAGAATTCAGAGTCTGGACAATTCCATTAGGAGTCTGAAATGGGACTTGGAGTCCTAACGGAGTTTCATCGCAGGAGTTTCGGAATCCTATATATTTCCTAACGGAGTCTGAAAATGGACGGAGTTTAATATTTACTCGGACATTCCCTTCATTACAGGATAGTAGTGGGAATGCTTCTTTTAACTTAGTCCTTAAAAAGAAAAATGGTAATATACAAAAATATACTCCATTCTCTGGTACAAATGGCCTATTAGGATTTAATGGTGTATTTAGGACGGTTTGTGTCTGTAATAAAGGAAATGCAGTTGATCCTAATCCGTCATAGCTTGCCCCAAAGTTTTCATTTATAGTGGCATACAGACTTGTAAAAGTCTTAATGAATTCTCCTGATATTTTTTCAATTGTCTGATCTCCTACAACAAACTCCGCGTACTCAATGATTGCATTTCCAAGGCTATTTGCATAAGTCCAATATTTATCTGCATTATTAGATAAGTCTGCAGTATATTCAGCTGTAGATAGACTTTGTTGCACCTTAGTATTATACCAATGTCCTAATCTGATTTGTAGGATAACTGCTTGTAATAAATCTCCTGCAGGTAATGCACCAATATTAAATGTAAAAAACTGCCCCCAATTAGCTGGACCTGTATGGACAAATTCTTGTACACTTAATACAGATGGATATACAGTAGGATGATCAAGTCCTCCATCCGCAGTATTTGTACCTCGTTTAAACCAGGAATTCTCAGTATTTAATGGGAAAAAATAATTATCTTGTGCATCTCTATCCGTAAGGTCTAATACAGTTGTTATATCACCTCTTGGCCTGAAGTAATCCATTACTAATGTTTATAGAGTATTATTTAGATTCTTAATCAATACTACGAAGTTGGCAATGAGAATTATCAATGTCTGCATAATTAATTATGTAAACGGAATCAGTGTTAGGATTGGTATAATCAAATACTAATGTAGTATCCCAAGGATTAGGATTATTATTTCTGCTGCTAACATATGAATATTTGGGTGATTTAGGATATAAATCTTCAAATCCTAAGAAGAATAGACGAAACGTATTTTTATGATTTGTAAAGAATCCATTTGGTGCTTTAATAATTAGTTTTGCATCTGCTACATTAGCTTTAATAGATGGAACTGGAAACTTTAGTGGCTGCCAAGTAGATTTATGGAGATTAAGTTCTGGTGTTACATAATATACGTGACCGTTATCATATGTAATCTGTAGCATATAAGATAGATTATAATCATTATTACTCTCTGTAAAGTATGCCGCGCGAATCTGAATCCAGAATGTATTGTTAGAATAAGGGAATAGAATAGATAGTTGATCTTCATCATATGTGTTATTGCCGTTTACAAGAGTATATTTATCAGTTTGATTCATTGTGAATGTATACACAATACTTTTAGAGAGAGGGTCTTGGAGTGCACCATTAACGGTTAGTGCAAGTTCAGTAGGAATTTCCATTGTGTGTTCTTGGATTAGGTTGAATACAGTAATATTTGCCTGATATAATTGCGCGGTAACCGCCTGTCAATTTTTACTCAAGAGGCCACTTAAAGGGAAAAATTGAAGTCTGGGCGGACTCCTAAATTTGATTCAGACGGACTTTTGCAGCAATTACAGACTTTACAATGCTTTGCATCTCTCGAATTACCGATGAAAAATTTGCTCAGAGATTTGGTGACGGAAAACATAACTTTCATTTAGAGTTTCGTTGCAATCTCCCTTGCTTAACTGGGCAAGATATCTGTTCCAAATGTACTGAGAAATCTCCCACTTATAAAACTCACGGCTCTCGTAAGTTTGATCACGGAAAAGTTAATGAACCTATTCCTGATAATAGCCACATATTTGGCGGACAATGGTATCAGACACGCGTAAAAACATACGGAGAACCACCTTCTGAAATTATTCAGATTGCTATGCAATATCGCGATGAAGCGCAAAAAGGGTATACCGTTGTTCAACCCATTACTACTTCCGAAAAGAATGTATCAAGTAATAAATCAACTACACAGACTATTTCAAGTAATGCATCTAAAGCTACAAAACAAACTACTGAACAAGAACAATCCGATATGCCACGCCCCAAAAAAGACCCTAATGCACCTCCCACAAAACGCGGCAAACCTAAGATTGGTAACATACAGGCTGTTACAGAAGAAATAGTTATAACGGATACTATAACAAGCATCCCTGCTGCATCTACAGTTACAGAGGCTCCTAAAAAGCGTGGTGGACGTAAAAAGGTCTCAGAAGAAAATATTCCTGATGATACTCCAGCTAAAACTCCTAAAAAACGTGCACCCGCAAAGAAAAAACAATCAATCGAATCTATCAATAATCCGATTATTAATCCTGAATCCATCAATATTAAAGAAGTTATTATCCCAACACATATTGAAGAAACAACAGAAGAATACGATATCGGCGACCTTGAAATTGTATATGTTAAACTAACCCACTTTGAACACAATGGGAAATCATATCTAAGAGATTCAAAAAAAAATAAGCTGTTTCAAGTTGTTAAAGGTAAACCTGGTAAATATATTGGGCGATTTTATCCTGAAACCGATGAAATTGATTATGATATTCCTGATTCCGATAACGAGGATGAGGATAATGAATAAAATATTTCACTCGGCTGTATATAGTATGAGCACCTTTAATTGTAATACTTGCTATAATTATAAACCATATATTTTTAATCCAACTTGTTGTCCAACCACTACTTGTAATGTGGATCTTATATCAACTACATCAGGAGTTCCTTGTGGATTATCTTCGCAAACTCTTCTAAATACACAACTGCAAACTTATTTAGAATGTAATGCAAGTACTATAACTGGTGCATCATATCAAGATAATATCGTAAATCAAGGTATTATATCAACTGCAATTTATTCTGAATTTTTAAATTATGGCCAAAATAGATTTAATAAATATATCAGATGGCAACCACCTGTTATCCCACAATCTGTTATTGATCTACAAATGCAAACTGCAAATGTTGGAGTGCCGCATACTATTGTTGAACCTTGTAGTGGGCGATAGAACTTTTTTGAGAAAAACCTATATTCATTACATACGTCTATAAAATAACAAAAATATACTTATTTATATTACTGTTATTTATTTTTATTTTAGTTTAATGTATTTATTTTATTATGTCAAGTTTTTTATAAAAGTCTATTTCTTAGCAACTACCTTCTTCTTGACGATAGTCTTTTTAGGAACTGGTGCTGGCTCTACATCATCACCATCCTCATCATCCACTGAATCCTGTACAGGCTCTACTACAGGTGCTACTACAGGTGCAGGAGCAGCTTGTGCTTTAGGCATCATTGCAGCAACTACAGATGCTTTTGGCTTACTGAATGCAGCGTCATCATCAATCTCTTGATCTTGCTCTTGAGACGCCTGACTTGCTGCATCATCCTCATCTTCAACTGGTGCTGCTGAACCAAGGCCCTTGAATGCAAACCCAGTTAGACGCTCAGGCATCTTGTGAATTGCAATCTGCTTTGCACGCCAAGTTAGACCATACTTTGAACCAGCAAACCATACACCTGCACACTCAATGATTGCAGTCACCATTGCACCCTTAGGGAGTAGATCCTCTACAGGTACACCCTTGTAAGGACTACCATTAACATCATAGAACTTAGTCTCAAACTCATTGTTTAGCTTGCGTAGCTTCAGCTTCAGGTTAGGAGGGTAATCCAGTTGTTTACCAGTCTCCTTATCCTTGCTGTACTTTAGAGAAGGAGTGTAGAACTTCTTGATTACCTCACGTGGTAGATCATCCTTGAACCAATTTTGGGAGCACTTAGTACCCTCATCAATCAGCTTCTCGTCAATTGCTGCAAGTACGTTCATAAACTCCTTGATTTCAGGGCGTTGTTCGTGACCACGGAATGATAGCTCTACAGTAAACTGCTCTGGACCAAACTGGACACTATTTGCAAGGCCAAATGGAACAGACATATTTACTGCAGTTTGCATAACAAGACGCTCACCACCATAGTTGAGATATGCTTGCTTTGCACCACTCTTTAGTGCCTTAGGAGCACTGATAGTGATATTCTTGGAGTTGAAAGTAGAAGGGTATACAACGCTGGAAGACATTTTAACTGTTACTGACTTTTGCTTAACGCCAAATCCGCCGTCAAATTTTATGCCGTCAAATTTCGGCCGTTTTACAGTTTTTGCATTTTAATACTTACAATAAGAATAATTTAATACGGGTCGGGCGACTGACATCAGCTTTTTTTTTATTGAAATGCATTTTCAAAGAGCGCCGCGCTATAAATAATACAATAATACCACTAAACCGTGCATTTGTAGAAATATTAAGTATGTTTTCAAAATAATTTCAGGAATTACTATGCAGATGTTTACAGAATAAACTTAAAGTTAATGTTAAAATCGAGTGATTTCAATAAAAAAAAGCCCAGCCGGGCGCCACCTTAGATGGTCGCGCGTGTTTTACCCATAAAATTTGACGGCTGCAAACACATTTAATATGCCAGTGCGTTTAAAGATGTCAAATACTTCCACCGGTAATAATACAATGAGCAAGACTACCCCTGCAACTGCTGCAAAGCGTGTAACCAAGAAAACTGATGCCCCTGCTGCCTCCACTGCTGCCCCCGCCCCTGCCGCTGCACCCGCTGTAGCCGCCAAGGAGGAGAAGCCCAAGAAGGTAAAGGCCGCTGCTGCCCCTGCTGCCGCCCCCGTTGAGGCAACCCCTGTAGAAGCCCCTGCTGCCCCCAAGGAAGAGAAGACCGTTGAGCAAGAGATTGCTGCTCTGATCACTTCCAACCAGAAGGTGCGCGATGAGGCTGTTGCAAACATCAAGACCCTGCAACGCCTACAAAAGCGTGTCAACAAGGAGGTAAAGGAGGCTGGTCGCCGCCGCCGCCGTGCATCCAAGCGTGAAGGTGAGGATGGCGTAACCAAAGAGAAGCGCCCCACCATCTTCACTACCCCTGTAACTCTAAAGGATGAGCTATGTGGCTTCCTGGGTAAGAGCAAGGGCACACAAATGACCCCTGCTGATGTAACCCGTGCATTCAGCGCCTATGTGGACTCCCACAAGCTGAAGGATGCCGAGAAAGGCCACACCATCCACCCTGATGCAGCAATGCGCAAGGTACTTGGTGTAAAGGAAGGTGAGACCCTAACTTATCGCAACATCCAGAGTTATCTGTACAAGCTATACGTTCTCCCTGAGAAGAAGAAGCCTGCAACTGCTTAAATGATCTTTTAGAAAAAGATCCCAAAAACAAATAAATTAAAATACAAATAAAATAATACTTACTTATTCATAAGAAGAAAATAAAAATATTTTTGTTTACTTTCTCCTTATCCCTAAATGTAATCATAGAGTACTTAAAGAACCTCATTATTTACAAATTACTATTTTGCATATTGTTCCCTAAAACAGTGCACTTCCGATTATTGTGTTTTTATTACTCCCTATTTAAAAATACATTTTATTAAATAGATATAATGTCATGTTATCCTAATTATGGTTGTCCACAATTTTGCCCGCCACCATATCCAATTATATGTTGTGCTACTGGGCCAACTGGGACAAGAGGTGCACAAGGTTTTACGGGCCCACAAGGTATGACTGGCTCTACTGGCCCACAAGGTGTAACTGGTGCAACTGGTGTAACTGGCCCTACTGGCGCACAAGGCCATACTGGTGCACAAGGCCATACAGGCCCTTCTGGAGGCCCTCCTGGTGTTACTGGCGAAAGAGGTGCAACAGGTGAAACTGGCGCACAAGGTGCAACTGGTGCAACTGGTGTTACTGGTGAAAGAGGTGCAACTGGTGCTGATGGTGTTACTGGTCCTCCTGGTATTACTGGCCCCCCTGGTGTTACTGGTCCCCCTGGTGTTACTGGCCCCGCTGGTGCTACTGGCGCTACTGGCCCCGCTGGCGCCCCTGGATTAGGAGGAGCAATAGGATTATATGGATATTTTCATAGCAATACAGACCAAAATGCTGTTAACCCTGATACTGCCTATGCAATATATGCTGAATTTCAAGATGGAAGTAATGGTATTACAATGCAACCTAATACAGACCCTACCCCCAAAAACTCACGTATTACATTTACTAATACTGGTATATATGATATACAATTTTCAGCACAAATACACGCTGAAAGTGGTCAAGGAGGTACTGTTAATATATGGCTAAGAAAAAAGGGTGTAAATGTAGTTGATAGCAATACAAGCGTAACTATTAAAAATTCACAAGAGTTTTATGTTGCTGCTTGGGATTTTATGGTTAATGTTAGCGATATATCTGATTATTATGAAATTATGTGGTCAACTACTGGTACTAATATATATATAGCAGCAGAACCCGCTTCAAGCCCTCGCCCTGCAACACCATCTGTCATAATTACTGTTATGCAAGTGATGTATACACAAATTGGTGCAACTGGTGCTGACGGTGTTACTGGTGCTCGAGGCGCTACTGGAGCTAACGGTGTTACTGGTGCTCGAGGCGCTACTGGAGCTGACGGTGTTACTGGCGCAGATGGTGTTACTGGTGCTCGAGGCGCTACTGGCGCTGACGGTATTACTGGTGCTCGAGGCGCTACTGGCGCTGACGGTATTACTGGTGCTCGAGGCGCTACTGGAGCTGACGGTGTTACTGGCGCAGATGGTGTTACTGGTGAAAGAGGTGCAACTGGCGCTGATGGTGTTACTGGTGAAAGAGGTGCAACTGGTGCTGATGGTGTTACTGGTGAAAGAGGTGCAACTGGTGCTGATGGTGCAACTGGAGAAAGAGGTGCAACTGGCGCTAATGGTGCAACTGGAGAAAGGGGCGCAACTGGAGAAAGAGGTGCAACTGGCGCTGATGGTGTTACTGGTGCAACTGGTGCACAGGGTATTCCAGGTTCACCTGGCTTAGCAAATGGTGGAGCATTATTATTTATGAATTACAGTCAATCTGATGGCCTAACTGGATATGCGCCACTGGGTGTATCTGCTATTAATTCTTATCTTGGCACTACTACTATAACAGCACCTGTGGGTATAACTACTACTATGGGTACTTTTAATAACAATGTAAGCTTATTATCATTAGATGCAAACTTATCATTGACTGCTACTACACTTAAATTTACAACACCTGCTACAGATGTAAATGAGATAGTAGTATGCCAATTTGGTATTAATAAGTCTACATTAGTTGCTGCAGGATTCCCTACTACAATTCCTTCTGGATTTTGGGATATGAATATATATGCTAAAGCAGACGCTAATAATGATGTAAATAATATCGGATTACGTTATTATCTATTAGGTCGTACTGGATCTACTTATTCAAATCTCATACAAAATGGTTCTGATATTGAATATCTATATGACTATTCTACTTCACAAGTTATTAATCTTAATATGTTAATCCCTACACCGCTTGATATATCACCATTTGAAACATTATATATTATTTTAACATCTAAGAATAGAAATACAAACTCACATAGTGCACAGGTATATTTTCAATCCTCAAGTACATATTCACATATACATACATCGTATGTACAATATGGCCCTACTGGCGCACAAGGTCATACTGGTGCAAGAGGTGCAACTGGCACTGATGGTGTAACAGGTGCTACTGGGGCAGTAGGAGCAACAGGTGCTACTGGGACAGTAGGTGCAACTGGTGAAAGAGGTGCTACTGGGGCAGTAGGTGCAACTGGTGAAAGAGGCGCTACAGGGGCAGTAGGTGCAACTGGTGAAAGAGGCGCTACAGGGGCAGTAGGTGCAACAGGGGCAGTAGGTGCTACAGGTACAAATGCAGGAATAACTGCAGGATATGGTATTGGGATAACAGGTGCAAATCCATCAATTATTTCATTATCACCATTAGATCTACAATACACTCTATCACCGCCTACTGGAGTTACTACTGGGACGTTCTTTGATACTAATAATATTAAATGGAAATATTTAAAATTTAGAACTGTTGGTACATACACATTTGTAATAACAAATGCAGGGGGATTAGATAGTCAGATTGATATCCTTCTAATTGGTGGCGGTGGAGGTGGTGTAACAGGTGATTATGCAGGCGGTGCTGGGGCAGGTGAAGTTATTATTATTAAAGATTATCCTATAACAGCAGGTATTACAGCATCTATTATAGTTGGTGCAGGCGGTGCTGGATCTAGTACAAATGGTGTAGCTGGCGGAAATTCAAGTTTTTCAATATCAGGATTTACTGCTATTTCAGCTGGTGGCGCAGGTGGAGCTGCAACGGGTGTTACTGGTATAAATGGTATATCTGGTACTATAACAGGTTATGGATTAAATACATCATCGGGTAGTGGCGGTGGTGGTAATTTAACAACAGTTAGTACTAGAGGAGGCGGCAGTGCCATAAATATTATATATACACAAACAACATCTACACCTTTTATAGGTACAGCAGGTGCTACAATATTATATCCTAATATATGGTCTTATGCTAATAATGGCGGTTTATCGAGATATAACGGTGTATCAATATCTGGTGGTGGTGGTGGTGGTGGAGGTGGAGCTGCTGGTGGAGAAGGTGTTTCATCATCTGTATCAACTGGTGGTAATGGTGGTGCTGGCATATCAATAATAAATTTTGATGGTACAGTATTAAATGTTGCTGGCGGTGCAGGTGGTTGTGGTACAGTTATTGGTGCAGGTGCAATAGCATATGGTGCGGGGACATCAGGGAGCTCCCCTACAAGTGGTGTTGCTAATACAGGTGGGGCAGGTGGGAATAAAACAGGTACAGGTAGTAGTGGTGCTACAGGCGGATCAGGCCTTGTAATTGTTAAATGGCTAACTAATTAATATAATAGTGATTTTTAATAAAAATACGTATTATATTCTGCCGAGTTATTCTATCACATTATTAATCGCATTATTAATTGCGCCTTTTTGTACTGCGCTTATGTATTGTTTTCTTTGAACTTTTTCTATGACTTCTTGATTTTTTAGAGTGCTTTCTGGTTTTTCTTTTACCACCACTACTATTACCCATACCTAATTTTTTAGATAGTGCTTCACTTAATATATCTATATCATCTTTATCTATTGGACCAATTTGAGCTTCTATTACTTGACGTAAAACATCTGGTGTTATTTTTTTAGCGGCAGCATTTTCATTTTTAACATTTTTAGAAGTTTTACCTGTACGTAATAAATGCCCATATGATGGGTTTCCATTTTTATTATATTTAATATAGTTACTTTTATTTGCAGTAAATCCTGATTGTTGTAATTTTATGATACATGCATCTAATATTGGATTGCTTACAGCTTCCACATATGCTTTATATTCTTCAGTAATTTTTCTTGATTTAGCTCTTTGCCAAGTTAGTAATCTATCACGCTGCTTATCATCTGGCGCTTGATGCCAATAAAACTGTAGATCTTTTATTTTTTCTTGATCTGTCCCAGTATATGTATGGTTATTGTCAGGTTGTTTTTTCTGATATTTATATTCATATTCATAGCTATACTTTTCAGGTATTGCAGCAGATGCCATTTATACTATATTAAACACACATTTTATTCATCCTGACAATTTATTAAATCATATAGCTTCACAAAATCCACATTTTCAACTAAATCTTCTTTGTAAGTATTATGATATTTTTGAAGTGCATATTCCAGATCTTTATACACACTAATTAACGAATACGCCAAACAGATATCTTTCTCTTTCATTGATTTACACAATTGCATAAATTCTAACCACATCTGTTCCGTAAAGTGTATCTGTTCTTGAATAAATTTGGTATCATATAGTCGCCCATTTGTCGGACTATTCATTCGTATTACATTCTTACACCCCAATACAATTAGATCTGAATCATTTGTTATTACCGCATCCACTTTACTATTCCTATCTAATTCAAATAATACTGTATCTGCTTCTTCCATTGCATTTATAATAGTACATCCCTTACCATTTAACCATCTTGTCACAGTTTCAATAAATTCAGGAGTTGGTACCCACGCTTCTCTCCTTAGCTCAAGTAGATATCCATTAATTAGATAACGATTTGCTGCACTTATGCGTGCAAAAGGGTGCTTAATGAACTTTTCAATACGATCAATTGTATCAAGTATCTCTTTTCGTTTTGCGCGCTGTTCTTTAAGTGATTCTAATTTTTCCTCAGAGGGTCGGCCATCAAATACACAGACTACCTCTTTTGCATTCTTTATCACTTGAAATATATAATTCTGAAAACTAAATAAATCGCCACGCGACTTATGTAACAGCCAGAAAATATCCACGCCAACTCTTTTACCAATTACATAACTGGGTATATGAATTTCTTTTTCAAACCTTTTTAAGAACTGAAAGAGACCTTTTACTCCCATTTTATTTTATTTACTAACTACTTTCTGCTATCTGTGCGATGGCAGAATCAATTTTTATAATTTCCGTGAGGGACTTTAAGTCCCCTGCACTTTTTGGAAAAGTGCACTGAGGTCAGTGCTAAAGTGCACTTAAGGTGCAAAACATAATTCACCTGTTTGTTCATTATACCAAACACACTTTGAAGGGACTCCCTCTCTCGGCACAGCCCTTAGTGGCCTCACAAATAATCCGTCTGTTTTTGCCTCGACACGCCCTGCTGCAGATAATACAATTGCATTACTACTTGCGGTTTTAGCACCATGCCCAATGCATACTGCATTATTAACATTTGATTCTCCTAATGCACCAGTTGAATTACCAATTGAAATCACTGCATTTGATGTATTATGACCTGAAAATGATCCTATTGCGATATTATTATTACCCTTATTTTGTAGACCAGCCGTAAATCCTACATAGGTGTTTATCTGTCCTTCTTCATTCATTCGACCAGCATCAAGTCCTACACAGACATTATTAGAACCTGTTCTATTCTCAATTGCAGTTGAACGACCGACAAATACATTTCCATTCCCACCGTCATTAAATAGACCTGCTTCGTGACCTATCATTACATTCATATCACCATTTTTACTAAATGTTCCAATATAGACGTTTTCCTGTGGCATTTCCTATATAGACTTTTTAGAAAAAAGTCTGCAAAAAAGTTCTCAAAATTGCTTAGCTCCAAAAAGGTTACAATATTGTAGACTTTTCTAATACATTAAATCTCTTTTTAAGATTACTATCAGGTGGATATGTTAACCTTAATGAATTACCAATTTTAACTTTAGGATTTTCTTCAGATTCAAATAATATACCCCAACGCTTCCATACATCTTCCTTACCAATAGTATATCTCCAGGGAAATTCCTGTGAGGACGGGTCTTTCATAAAATACTTTTTAATCTTCTTGTTTTGTTTTCGCATCCATTCTGATTGTCTTCGCAGTAATGCATTAAATATATATGGCTTACCTTCTGATATTAATGCTATATATATTAACTCGGCCCACGCTTCTGTTTCAGATTCTATAATATCCACGCTATTTTTATGATTATCCGCACAACTTGAATGCATTAATTCGTGAATTAGAACTCGTGTTGCATCTTCTGCTCTATATAGGACAATTGATTGTGTATTACAACTGTATGTATAGCCGCCATTAATATTTTCTGGTTTTATTTTATCTCCATTTATATTCCCTGGTTTTATCCTATCACCCTTTTCAGGAAATGTCCTAATCCTATCATCCGCCAGAAAAAAGACTCTGAATCCTTTTCCGTTTTTAGCACCATACATTCTGAGAATTCTCCCCCATAACTCCCAGGGAATACACATTTCCTGCTCATTATTTAATAGGACTGCAATCACTTTTCCATATTCACATTCCTTAACAATTAAACTGGCATCACCTTTTTTTAATGTATTATACATATGATTGCGGCGATTAAAAGGATCAAATTCACTCTTCTTATTGCATTCTTCATATAAGAATTGTATGTCATTTACTGTTATTTTGGTTTCAACCCATAAAGGTGCATCTTCTGCCATATCCTTTTTAACGGCATCAAGAATTATATTAATAATAGGAGAACGTTCCTTCATTATTCTCCCAGATTCTACTATGATATAATAATATTATTAGGTGATATTATTTCGTAGTTTATACATTTCTCGAGCTAATTCTAAATGCACGTGTTCCCATAAAATAGGAATACGATATGATGTGACTAACACCCATCCTGATCCAGACTCTGCATTCCATAGGACTTTTAGCAATTTACTCCTAATACTCGGAGTTATCCATTCTGTATCATAAATAGCTTCAATCCAATATGTAATAACATCGGTCCAACGTAGATTCCTTTGAAGACAAATATAAATCCAATTTCTTATATCTGCAATTTTGGAGGCTGACCAGGATTCGGACCAGTCATTAATGGTTTTCTTAAAAAATAATAACCAGACATCATCTTTTGGCAGTCCAGAGTCTGCAACATATTTGGATAATAACATATCATTTGTAGAACGTGTAGGAATCTCCATACAAAAATCACGTAGGCGACCACTCAGTGGTAATTCTGTTGTTAATAGAACTGCAAATGTAGGATATTGCTCTAAACATTCCTGTAGTTGTAACACGGATTCATCTGTTAGGAAATGTGCGTGATATAGGACTAAATAGCGCGTTTTAATAGCGGAACTTACGAGGCATACATCTTGTTGTCCTGTCCAGCGTGTTAGAATGGACTGTAGGAAAACCTTATCAGACATTGACATACGTGCAACATCGAATCCTAAATGGACACTGGATTCTTCAAATGGAATGGACTTTCCAGTGGCTTCATCATCATCTTCATCTGGATCGCCGCCATTAACTTGTTTATTGAGAAACCAAGTACTATACTTGATATCAAAGGGAATATTAATTTGTTCAGATTGTTTCTTTAAAAACTCAAGGAGTTGTGTTCTTTTACCGACACCGCGTGGTCCCCTCCAGGCAAAACTACAGGGCTGCATTAACCTAAATCATTAATTGACTTTTAAGCACTGGCGGAACAAAGCACTTAAGAATAATATTTCTTGAATCAGAGAAATATTATAATTATGCATAGGCTATTATCCTTTTCAAGATAATAGCCTACTTAAGAAAACCGCACATATAATTCAATTAATGATTCTGTCTATTCCATTTCAGGCACTTCAAATTGGAAATATTCATTTAACACCTTTTCAATTTGATAAATATGGAAAATCACTTGCTCGGCTATCTTATAAAGATTCCAGTATTGATTTCCACGATGTATCGATTTTAAGTCCACCTCTTAAAATTATTGATTATAACCCTGATAATTCTCGTCTGCGTATTGATTTATCAGATCAACATAATTTTCAAACTAAACTAAATACTTTGCAGGAATATCTTGTTAGTACCTTCTTTGTGCATCAACAGAGTTTTCTATCTGCACCAAATAATACTGAGGATTCTATTCGCACTTTATTCCATTTTCTTCTTAATGATTCTACACTTTCTCTGTATATATTCCCAACATCAATTGTAAAAAAGGCTGATGGAAGTAACTGCAAAGTATCACAACTTAAATCAGGTGATATTATTAGATGTGTTATTCGTTTACAAGGGATAACACAAATAACTAATAAAAATGGCACTCGGTTGCGGCTACAACATTCTATTCCCTCCCTCTGGTTAACAGAAAACTTAAAGAAGCCGAGCACTTAAAGGAGCTTTTTGAGAAAAAGCTCGGCAAAACCGAGGGTAGACGTGGGCCTAAAGAAGTTTCAACCGCCTTGCGTACTTGGCGGGACAAGTACATTAGGAGGATTTTGTTATAGCTGCTATTGCAACTGATATGAATGCCATCGTTAATGCTAAGGAAGATACAATAATATTAAAAATAATAGACTTATTAGGATCCTGCATAAAATATATTAGTGATGCTATTGTAAAACCTATCATACCCGCAATAGATAATCCTATTACTTTAGATATTTGTGGCTGAACTGCATTCCAATTATCTTGTGTACCTATAAATTTAGCCATTGTTACAAATGAACCAATGAAAAAACCTACAAATATAATTGCACCACCTATAAGGCCTATAAGAGGTAACATAGAAGATCCTCCACTTTTTAGTGTTGGTGTTGTACCCGTAGATGACATTATTAATTCTATTCTATATTATTTTTTTATTTTATATACTACCTTTTGCTCCAGTAGCCCCAGGAGATGCAGTACTTAACATTCTCTTAACATTTGCGACTGGGAATGATATGGCAGGTGCACCCATAAATAATATTATTAATGCAAATACTATAAGTAATATTTGCCCACCAATTGCTAATATCATATTTGAATAATCAAAATTAAATGTCACTGCCATTCCTACTTTTGCTTATTTCTTATATTTTATAAAAACAGAGGGCAACCTACAATGCCATTTTCCAATTCCAGAAAGCGTAAATTATATCCAAAGGATTTCACCAAATGTAATCCTAAAACAAAATCTCGGAAAAATACTTGCCTCCCAACTAATGTCTATAGCCAGATATCTAAAAATGCTACTGGGAACGCCAATGTCAATGCCAATACCAATGTCAATACAAAGGCTTCTAACATTTTTAGAAAATTAGGCTGTGGAGATGGAGATGAACATTGTCTTTTAGATAAATCTGCACTAAATGACGATACCAAAAAACAACTCCGTAAACAATATCTCCGCCCTCGTTATCCTAAAGCGTGGCTCAATGATCCCGATATGTGGCTCGATAATTACAATATTGCGGCCGTTATGAAACAATATCAAGAAGCTCTCCCTTATTTTAAGTTTCTTGGTGTATTCCCCATTGATTTCTCTGCACCAAATCCCTATGTAAAATCTGATAAACCAGTTTGCTTATATAATGAATTATGCAGTATTAATCTTAAAAAGGAATACTCTAAAGGTATTCGAGGTATTGGTGCTATATTTAACTTAGACCCTCATTTTAAAGGTGGTAGTCATTGGGTTGCACTGTATATCGACATTAAAGATATTAATAAACCAAGCTGCTCGTATTTTGATTCATATGGATACAAGACTCCTCCATTAATTGCACGCTTAATGAAAAGTCTGCGATTACAGAATCCTAATATTGATCTTGGGTTTAATGCCAGAAGATTCCAATATGGAGGCTCCGAATGCGGAATGTTTAGTATGTATTTCCTAATATGTATGCTTTATGGCATTCCGTTTAAAGAATTCTGTAAAGACTCTGTTGATGATAAAATGATGCTTGAACTACGTCAAATACTTTTTGCTAAATAGGATTCCTAAATAATATAATTAACTTCTCCTAATATAAACTCCTTTTCCTGTTTTTTGGAATCCGCTTTTTTGGACTCCTGTTTTTCAATCTCCGTTTTCGGACTTTTGGACTCTGAGTTTTTAGGAGTCTCAGACTCCTGTTTTGGATTATCCTCAGACTTTACCTTTTGCATACTTTTCCTAAAACTATACAGACTCCATTTTTAAATCCTATAAATCTGTTGTGTTTCAGAACATAAAAGATTTATATAGTAATGTTAGTAATGTATCGTCCGGTTCAACCAACTACACAGGGTAGTTCTGTAAAAAGTACGTTTTTTAGTCAAAGAAATTATGACACCCTACAAACTGTCCTCGCCCAAGACTTTCAACGCAGACTTTCTGCACCTCTTAATGATCAACAAATTGACAGACTAAATAAAACTCTTAACCACTACGTTCAACAAGTATATTCTGTTAATGGTGATAAACAATCACTACAGAGTCTTAACAAGGAAGTCCTAACAGCCTGTGCACAAGATTTTAGTAAATACATACAACGCAAAGATGCTGTACGCAACAATGCCTCCGCCCCAGTAAAAACTGTTATGGATGAATCACTCTTTCAAGAAGTTGGGCAACGCTACGAACGCCTTACTCAAGAACGCAATGAAGTCAAGGCTCTTCCACCTGCAGTACCTGATTTCCGTATTTCACTCAGCGAAGATGGCCCCGCCCCCGCTGAACTCTATGAAATGGCCAAGAAATACAGAGAACAAGAAGCGCTGCGCGCCGCACATAATAACTCTGAAATGATGAAATCCACTATGGGAATGCAAAACTATGTATCCTCTGATTCATCCTTTAAAGTTCTACAAGATGCACAAAATCGTAATACAGAACTGGCTCTACTGGAGAGACAAAATAGACCACGTGATAATACCAATGATATGCCTCTCGTTGTAATGCCTGATAGGAGAGAACTTATGTTAGCACCTGTTGGCTCATTCGATACTCTAACACAATCTCCTATGCCACGCGAACTTGGAAATGCAAACTCCAATCCCACCATTGTACAGCCTGAACTTGCAAGTCCTATAAAGAATGATTTACCTCAAAACTATGTAGTACGTGAAGGAAAAACAGTATCATATAAAGAAGTTGAAAACAATCTATTTATCTATTCAGCTGATCGTGATTGGCTTCGTAATAACAAGGAGAATCGTTATAACTTTACTGTTAGTTTTGATCCTGCATCCAATGGACAGAGTTTCGGCCCCAACCCAGGGGTTCAGGAGAAATTCAAAAACATTGTACGCATTGAATTTGTTAAAGCTATTATGCCATGTGAAGGTTTAGATGTAGTTATTCTTAAAACAAATGCTAATACTACAAATACAAACTATCAAGATAATATTTTAAATCTCCCTTACGTGTCAGTTCGTGTTGCTGAATTAGAAAATAATAATTTTGGCACTGATAACTTTTTAGATAGATCTTTTGGAGTTTTACAATATGATGCAAATTGGGTATCAGATACTGCTACTACAGCTAATACAAGAGGCTATGTAGCAATGATTCCTAAGTTCTTAAAATGTGAGAAGGTTTATCATCCAACTCCTTTAAGTACTCTGCAGAAGTTAACAATTGATATCCATAGACCAAATGGTGAACTATTATCTACTTTACCTGATACTCTCAACATTAATACTATTATTAGCAGTAATAATGTTACTACTTCAATATACAGTGGTGCTACTTCTCCAAATTACCCACCATATTTCTTTATTAAAACTTCTGATTATTTTAATAAGTTTCAAGTTACTGTTGGAGATAGAATTCAAATTAATGGATTTACCTATGATGATGTAACTTTAGCTGCAAATCCTGCATTACAACAATTTGTAAAATGGATTAATAATAACCAAGGCCATTCTGTTGTAGGTATTGGAAATAGCAATGACACAACATCATCATATGCTATAGATGATGGGGCAAACTCTGTAGGATATGCAAATTATATTATAATACAAGCTGATTATCTACAAAGTAATCTAATTACAGGCTTAACTGACCCATATGATTATGGAGTTGATATTGGAACATTATTAATTAATAATGTAGATAAGCAATTAACTCCCAGGCGCCTAATAAATCTAAATAGGCAACTAACTCTGGTATTCCGCGTGATTACTCGTGAAATGGATGCACTACCACAATTACGACCTGATAACAACTACTAAGGACTTTTTGAGAAAAAGTCCACAAAAACCATAGTTTTAAAATAGTTTAATAAATATTTAACAAACATCTCCAAAATAGTTTGCAGATTTTTGTTAAAAGTATAACATTCTTTTAAATATACAAATTAGGAGCATAATGTTTCAACACATTATAATATTTTTAATAGTACTAACTATACTCCTTTTGGGGTTTAGTTATAGTAAAAAGTTCAAAGAAGGATTTCTTGATATTCCGGATTTACCCAATCATAGTACCTATGTACAGCAATCTCAAGATAAATACAATACTCTCACCAATATGGTTAACCTAATTACTCCTGCTTTACCTGTTAACTCCAGTTCTCAACAACAGATTGATGCCGCTCTAACCATTGCACAAGCATCTCCATCCGCAGGGTCATTCAATATTACCGCCAAAAATGATTTTAATATACCTGACTCTTCACCTGGTACATTTCAAACTGCCGCATCCTGTGAATCTAAACCACTCGATTGTGCTGCATTTGATGACCCAACTTTTGCCGCAAATTGCGGTATGAGCTTCGATCAAAAAGGTACTTCTGTAACGGGAAAACCACATATTGGCGGAAAATTTATATCACCACCCGATCGCCAAAAACAATTCGATAAAATGCAAGAAGTTGCCTCCGCAGGTAACGACCCTATGACCGTCGGTCAACCAACCCTCGGTACTTCTAAAAGAGGAACTTTTGCATTAAATAAAGATCATTGTACTGTCATTAAGGAGCAAATTGAATGCAAGCATAAGCAGAGTTTTAATTCTCCCAACTGCACACAGTGTTATACCTCGCAGAACTTCCATCGTGTCGGCCCTGAAACCACTCGCCTACCTTCTACTTTAAACCTATTCGGTAGCGGAAATGTGTACTTATGGACATCAGATACACCTGATAAAAATATTATTACACTATCAACTACTGCACTTGATCCTACTACACCTATTCAAGTAACAATCCCTGCAAATGCTGAAGGCACAGCTTTTAGTCTTGTTGTTCAAAATGGCGCTAATTCTAATGGAAAACCCCCATATGTTGCTGGATTTATTCAAGGTGAAACTCCTCGTGGTACTTTTAAATTAGACATTATGAGCTTAATTGAAACTGATCAAGTTAGCAAAGCTAAACCTAAACTTGGTGGTGCCAATGTCTTTGGAGGGTTCCGCTGCTTTATTTTAATACCTGGTACTGGGCAAAGCTATATGAATTTTTCTTGTATGATACCATTTTCATTCTTAAGTTTATATGATGGCGATGCACGTACTTGTGATAACGGCCCTATTGTAACTCAAGCTGCATCCGCTACTTTCCTTGAATCCGATCCTTGCTACGGAAAAAAGAATAAACCTGGCAATTATGTCCTTGGGTGTTTGCAAGAACGCTGGATTGAACTCGGTGGCACACAACAAGGCTCTGGATATCCCTCCAATCAGGCTAAAGCTGATGCATTACAAAAAGATGCAAACGGTAATCCCCTTGATATTGATACTATTGTCAATAATCTGTATCCTAAAATGACACAGGCTAATACTGGACAAAACCCTGATGGATCTTATATGACCATTCCTCAATGGAATACCGTTTCACTCTGGGGTACTGGTATTCCTATCAACACTCCTTGTGATGGCGTTGAAAATCAAACTGGAACTCCAAGCAAAGAATGTCTATCATATCTGTACAATAATCAAGGAGTTAATTCACACATTGGTCCCACATATACATTAGCTGCATCAGCAATGGCAAGTATGAAGGGTACCACTGCTCAGACTGTATATTGCCAACCTGGTGCACCACTTGATCCCAATACTGCTACTGGATTAGCATATGCTCAGACTATTACTGGCGGTGTTGCAGCTATTAAACAAGCATATGATTCCATTAACAGATTGGCAAATGATAATACTCAACCCAATACTAAGAGAGCTGATGCCGTTAATAAATGCTATGGAGTGTCAATTGATGCAATTCAACCACCTAAAGCAACTGGGCCCACACAAGTATTTGCAGTTGGTCCTGGATATAATTACACTCAGGCACAAGCACAAAGTATTTGCCAAAAATATGGTGCCACTGTTGCAACTACTGCACAATTAAATGAGGCACAAACCTATGGCGCAGATTGGTGTTTTACTGCCTGGGTATCTGATAATAATACATCAATGTATCCTATTACTACATCTATACAGGGTGGATGTGGAAATGGGTCTACTGGATTAATACAATATAATACAGGGAATGGAATGGCAGGTGTAAATTGTTATGGTTCTAAACCTACAATTGATTCTTATCCTATAAATACAATTTTACCATTTAGTCAAACTGCTTGGGATCAACCATCTACACCTCCTGCACCTACACAACCTCAAGGTGTTTTTGCCTGTTTAGCTGGCGCAAATGGTCAACAATATAATATATGGTATGTTGACTCAAATCTAACACAATCTAATATGGGATGGATTCAAATACCTGGTGCTTTATCTACATTAACAATTGCCCCTCAAGGGTGTATGTTTGGTACTAATAATACAAATGGTGATATATATTATCTTGATAAGTATAATGGATGGGGGCAAAATGGAGCAAGCTGGATTAAATTAAATGGTGGATTAGAAACTATACATACTGATGGTAACATTGTAGTTGGTGTTGCTAAAGGCCCTAATACTTCTTGGTATACAACCGTTAGTGCAGTACAATCCAATCCTAATATTCAATGGAATGCACTTCCATCAGTAATGCAAAAAACTGTAACATATAACGGGCAATTCTATTGTTTGGGATTAGATAGTCATATTTGGTATCTACCTGGCACTACTGGTACTTGGGTACAAACATTAACTTCTGGTACTTTTAAAGATATTTCTATTGACGAAGATGGTATTTTACTAATGCTTGGAATGGATAATGGGTTATATTATTCTGAAAATGGGCAAGGTCAATCATATACACGTGTACAAACTGAGCCAGCCAATTTCCAATGGCAATCAATGTCTATAAGTAAAGGGTCTATATTTGCAATTGATACTACTGGACAGCCTTGGTACCTATCAAACTATGCAAATCCTGGAAATTGGATTAAACTTGCTGGTTCAGGGCAATATATGGCTGCTCATAGGGTGACACAGCCATAATTTAGAATTTTACTATAGAATAAAACTTGATTTATAATAATTATTAGCGTATTAAACAAATAAGTTAATAATTATACATAATAGGGATGTTTCGTCGTTTGGCAGAAGCTTTTGAAAATAATGATAAAGGTAATCATAGCTCTTTTATTAAAGGGCAAAATACCCAATTTAATGCTTTACCCAATATGATTTCCGCAAGAACTTCCGGATTAAAAGGGTTCGATATTGCAATTCAGAATGTATCTCCTACCACAAAATCCTATTCTGAACCGGCTGTTAAATTCCCCAATAATATTTTTATGTCTGGTACAAGCCCTAATCTCGATGCATTAGCCAAATCCTGCGAGGCTTCAACTATCGATCAACTAATTGCAACCAAAAATCCTAATGCAGCAGTTGGATGTGGATGGATGTATACTCCTCCCAATCAAGGTAGCCCCTATCCACAAGTATCTAAAGGATTTATTGGCACACAGGAAGGGCCCTTATCTGAATACAATTCTGCACCTGCAGGGCCAACTGAATATAAAAAATGGTTCTTTGATCTACAACTCGCCAAGCGTCAAATGTTACTCGATAAATGTAAAAGTCTTAAGACATGTACAGATGTTGATCAAAGTGTTTATAGTGGAGATTGCGGATATTGCACTGACATAAATCAAGGAGTTCCTATTGATGCAAATGGACAACCCTTATATCCTGATTCACCTATTGGGAATTGCAGTCCATCATCCGTTGTAGCACAAGCTGCTAATTGTCAACCACCTGCACCTGCAGTTGGGCCAACTCCTGCAACAGACAATGTATGCGATCTAATTAATGGGCGATTATCTGCAATGTGCTTATACAATAATGTATTAAGTGCAGGATGTTCTGAAAAGGGTGCATTAGCGGCTGCATTAGCAACTACACAGACTCCTAATGATTATGTCTCCAATTTACGCTCAGCAGACTCCGTAAAATTATACAATCGCAATGCAAATACTCCACTAAATCTGGATACATTTGGTCAAGGTGCTACTACTGTTGCTACAGTTCTTCAAGAGGTGAGACAGCTTGCGTCAAATGCTAATACAAATCCTGTGACTACACAACTTGGCGCAGCAGCACGTGATCTCTGTTTACAGAAGGGTACATTAGATAATTTTGATTTCTGTGCAGATTTACCTGATTCAACCCCACCACCATTCGATATGGATTGTTTACAAAAACTTTTCTTAAAACTCGGTGGACAACCTGTTGGTACTGCATATCCAAGTAATGGAACACTATATTGGACAACTAATAGTACAATGCCAATGTATAATTCTATGGCAAATTTAGGCGCAGTTAAACAGTATTTAAATACACTTATAGCAAATATGAAAAGTTCAGATTATACTACACAGAGAAATGCAATGATGCAAATCTTAGGAATAACTCCTGAACGCCTTATTAATCGTGCACCATATCAACAAGGTGTCGAAGTTTTCTGGTTCTTAATTACTCCTGGAAATCAAAATAAATTACAAGGTTTCCTTAAACGAACTATTGAAACTGATATTGTTAAGTTTGCACAAGGAAGTACTGGAAATGTACCACAATTAGGAATTGCGGGGTATACTGCTAATGTACAGTTATTTGATATTCGTGCACCTTCTGATTTTGCAGTTAAATTCCAAGGATATATTGATGATGGATTTTTTATTACTGCTAACCAACCTTTATCATATGATTATTATACATATAGTACTTCTGCAAATAATGTAGATACTCCAGGACATTTTGCAACAAATAATATTCAAGCTACTAATTTTGCATCAAACTCCTGTACACAGTTTTCTGGATCAACTCCTAATATTACTAAAATATTCTATAATGATGCTGGCGCAGGTCAACACGCATTTCAACTTTTAATTCCTACTTGCAGCGGCCAATTTGCCTTTTCACCACCTTATTATTCTTTAACTTGTGAATTACGCGCCCCTTTTATATGCTATGAAGTCAATAAAAATAACTCTAATTTTGAAGATACACGTAATCCTGGCGCATTTGGGCAATTTGTTTCTGGTAATGCACTTGAATATCATACACGCACTGATGAAACAAGTTCTGTACCTGGGAATAAGAGTTTTGTTAGATTTACTAATAATACTACATCTTATATAAATATTTATAATATTGCATATCAATCCTGGGGGACAGTAACATTCGCATTTCGCTTACAAACAATGCCTGTCAAAGATGGTATATTTTCATTCTGGGTAAATGATAAATATTGTGATTTCTATTTAGTTCCAAATAACGGAAGTACCGCAAAAATGCGATATCAAACTAATATGATAGGTGGTAGTTCATCTGATCATGCCACTGACTTTAATCTACAATTAGGAACTTGGTACTATATGGAAGTAGCGCAAAATGGACAAGGGTTTGATGCATTTTGTGATTCTTTCTCAAATATTATAACAAATGGTAATTATACAACTCAATATAGTCGTATTGGCAACGGCCCTATAACAACAAATATAAATAATGGACTTTATGTGCCAGGTCAACCTTATAGTTGTAATATTACTATTGGCGGGCAAGGATCAGGATTTAAATATTATAGTAGTACATTCCAGTTTGATATTGCATATACACATTTCTTTGATACGTATATTAATGGGTCTGATGTAGTGCGAGATGTTAAATGCAACTGGGTTTACACTGATTTCCCTGATTCTCTTAATACTTATAACACCCTGTAAGACTTTTTGAGAAAAAGTCTGCAAAAACCGCGGCCATTAGGAAGCTTAAAGGAATTGAGGACTTAAAGAAACTCAGGATATAAATTATTTTATAAATTACAATATAATTTATAAAATAATTATTACATATTTTATATTATTCTAATGATATATAAAAATATGGTTTTTGCCAAGCTAAGCACTTGCTCGCCAAGTGCGCAAGGCGAAATTAATGAGCCTTTTAATTCTCAAAAAGCTTCAAAAAGTCCCGCTAATAGATAATAGGATTTACAAATGAATCTGGGTCTGCAGGATCCACCGCTATTTCTCCTACAGGAGTCCTCATACGTGTATCAGTTGTAGCGTGTAAGAAATACTCTAAACCACCTGACCCTGGCTTAGCTCTTAACATATACTGAATTCCATCTAATTCAATTACTGGAACCTGTATAGTTTGTACTACATCTTCCACCTTACTTGTCTGTTTTAGCACCTGACCAACTGGATCTTCTATTTCATCTAATGCAGTCTTTACTTCTTGAGTCTCCATACTTGTGCTAATTATATCATCTCCTAAGACAGGGTCGAACATATATTGATCTGGGCGACCATCAATTCTAAAACAAGATATAGCCCCATTATCTGCTGCATTTAATTCACAATCCATTGCAACCTGCTTCATCATATACAGTAATTCTTGGTTAATAGCATCCTTGCGCTTACTTACATCATATACTTTTTCGTCACTCGTCATATCATTATCTGACTGCTTTATTGAGAAATCAATCTTATCAGCGCTTTGCAACTGAGACTCTGAAAAACAACTTAGATAAGTATAAATCTCTACATTGCGCTCTGCATATGGCAAGTCCATATGTGAACAAATACGAATTGCACGACCCTTAACTTGATCTAAACGTACATTATTCCAATAGGGCTCCATAATATGCACTGAGCGACAGCACTTTAGAGAAATACCTTCTGCACCAGCACCAGTAATTCCTATTACCCAGCAGATTTTACCATATTTATTTTTATCTGCAAACTCATCTGTTTTTTGTACATATCTCTCTGCATCACCCTCTTGTTCAGCAGCAGATGCTTGTGCCTGAATATCTTCCTCTGATGGCACTAAGATACGTCTCATTTTTTCAGGTAGTTTATCATAATTACCATTGAATACATTAAGAATTAATCCACGACGTTCTCTTGACCCCTCTCCTGTAAAAAGAATAAATCGTTTTTCATTGGGGCGCTGTTGAAATGATTCAATAGTCTCAGGTGAAAACTCTGGATCTAAATCTGAACCTTGAATTACAATCTCTGAAAATCCGTTTGCCTTTAATGATATTCCTAATACTCCTAAACCTTCAACTGTCTTAAATTGAGAATATACTAAGTTACTTCCCTTAGATACCATTATTCTGCGTAGCATTGCATCGAGCTTCATTGAACAACTTGATAATGGTAATTTATCTTCGGTTGCAGGGTTAAGTGTTAAATATTTATCTCTTAGATTATTTAATTTATTCATTGCATTTCGGATTCTTTCTTGATATGATCTTACTACGCCTACAGGTGCCTCCTGTTCTGCATCCTCTACTGCAGCAACTGTTTCTATTTCTTCATCTTTTGCTTCTGCTGCTATGGGTACTGTTGCTGCGGGTAGTTTACCAATAGGAGGACCACGTCTTAATGGCTTAGCTGCTACTACTGGAACTGGTGCAGGTACTGCCGCTTCTGCTGCTACTGCTGCTACTGGTGCTACTGGTGCAGGTGCTGCAGCAACAGGTAGTTTACCAATAGGAGGCCCTTTCTTCTTTATAGGTACTGGTACTGGCTCTACTACTGGTGCTGCGACTGGTGCTGCGACTGGTGCTGCGACTGGTACTACAGCAGGTTTAACTGGGTCAACCATTGATTGTAATAATTCTTCTTCATTACTATCCATTGCTTCTTCTTCTTCTTCATTTGATCCCTCAACATTTGATTCTTCAGCATTTGATTCTTCATTGCTATTATTAGCTGCTTCTCTTAATAGTTTAGCAACAGTATTATCACTGTTATTAGATGCAACTGATGAATCATTACTTGCCCCCTCTTCTTCTTCATTGCTATTTTCACCTGCTTCCTCTAATAATCTGTTAACTGTATCCTTACTGTTATTAGATGCAACTGATGATTCATTATTGCTATCTTCACCGCCCTCTTGTTCTGCAGCGGCAGTGGCAGAACCAGTAGCAGTAGCAGAGCCAGTTACTTGATTTGCAACAAAATCGGATAATGGTTCTTGTTCTTCTTCAGGAGGTGGAATAGTTGCCTCTTCAGCTTCCACTAATCTTGCAGCCTCAATATCTGCTTCAGGGTCTAATTGAGCTTCAGCCACATCCATTCCTTCAGGAATTACTTCTGCTTCCTCATCTATCTCATCAGGTGAATTAGGAAATGGACGATCAATACCTTTAGGAAATGCAAAATTACATAAAGCTCTGCTTCTAAATCTGTAACTGGATGGATTCTTCATCTTGGAAAATACCTCCACAGTTGCAAAAACATCATCAGACTTATCACCTTTCTCTTTTCCTATCTCTCCCTCAATCTCTTGTTTTCTCTCAACTACATACTTAGATAATGCATAGTCACTCAGCTCGCATTTTACTAATTCATCCTTAATAACACGCGGCATATATTCATCCTTTGAACCCTTATAGTATGAAATTAATCCAGTTAAACGTTTTCTTAATACATTTGCATTCTTAATCTTGCTATCAGGCCCAATAAATGTTCCGCGAAATGTTTCTTCATCTGGTGGTAATCTGGGATAGGATACATACTGTTCACCATCCTGTACAGGAATCTTTAGAGCCTTTGCTGCAGCCTTTAACCTTGGGAAAATATCCTTTATATTCTCCTGTGCAGATTCATTGTATTTTACTCCTAAAAACTCATTGTCATCATCTGCATCTAATACCTTTTCATATCCCTCAATAAATGTTGATAACAGGACTCTGGTTACACGATTTGCAGGGCGAGTCTTAATAATATCTATACGCAGCTCCTTTTCTGCCAGAGAAACAAAATTATCTATTACTTCTTGACGAGTATCACCTATAGTAAATTCCACACATTCTATATATCCTGCTAATACATTGGCTAAAATACCAATCTCTTCTGGGAAGTTAATAAGAGGCGTACCAGATAAGCCAATGATCTTACTATTTCTTGCATCACTTAGCAACCTATAAAAGAGGAAGGCACGTTTATAGTTATTATCTGTTAAGCACTGGGCAGGCTCCCATTTACCTGGTGTAACAGGTTCTACTTGCATTTTTCTCTTTCTCTTTTGTCTTCCAATAAAACGCTCGGTCATATACGGGATAATTGTACCTTGCATTAGACGTGTTAAGTTATGTACTTCATCAATTACTATAACTGCGTTATCAAAAAATCGGTTGCCATCCTTATCTCTTGTACAGGCCATTTCCTTTAGCTTTTTAGCCTGAATACCATTATAGTTTATGAATGTCATACGACTTTCAATCATATTTGTTACTTGTGCTCTAATATCATCGCGATCCTGTTGAGATAATTGTTCATAATTAGGCTCTGCTGATTTTGAGAAATCAATGATCCAGACTGCTCTTCTTTCTTGATCATCTCTTCTTTCCAGTTTATTGTAAAAATCATCAGATAGTGATAGGACATTTGTTGCAAATAATTTAACAAACTGTTTAGTTAAAGGGTTGTCAATTCTCTGTTTAGTCCAGTAGTTGCGTAAATTAAAATGCTTAAAACCGCAAAATGATACCTCTGACATAAAGTTTGCCCTTAGAGAGAATGGTGTCATTACAATAATCCTCTTTTGGGAAGTACCATACAGGGCTTCTGCTGCTGCAATTGATGAGCAGGTTTTACCTGAACCGAGGCCGTGGTAAACTAAAATGCCTCTATAAGGTGATGCCTGGCGAACATATTCACGAATGAATTTTTGATATAAGAATGACTCTACTTGTGATTGTGCACCACTGCCTAATTTTGAACACGCTTCTTCATCAATAACAGGATTTGCAATTAAGGGTAGTTTAAAATCTTTATAGTTATCATCAATAAAACGGTAAAAACTCTTTCTGGTAGCGGGAGTATAAATTGTCTCATCCGTTAAATATGGATTTTGAGTTTCTATTTTCTGCTGCCCTTCGTAGTATTGTTGAAGCTTAGGACTCTTTTTTTGCATAAATGACTGTAAATTACCTGGCACACCTCTCTTAACTGGCTTATAATCTGCAGTTGTGCCTACTGCTTTTGGAGGAGCTAAGGGCAGTTTGGTTTTACGTTTAGATTCATCTTCAGGAAGAGATATTTTAGCTTTAACCTCTGGAGGTCTTATTGCTGTTGTAACAGTTGCTCCTGTTGCTCCTGTTGCTCCTGTTGCCCTTGCAATTGAGGTGACCGCTGGCGCTATAGCAGCAGTTTCTTTTGGTCGTACAGAAGTCGCAAATACTCTTTGCTCTGAAACTGGTCTCGGAGGGACTGTTATTGATCCTCTATATGGTTGTGCAACAGGTGCTAACTGACTTCCTTCTGGAACCTGACTTGCAAGTGCTTTTTGAATTTCTTCATCTGCCTTTTGCAACTTTGGATTTATTGCCCCTGGCCTAAATCCTCTTGGCTTACTTGGAGCCGCCTTTGGTGCCGCTGTAGAAGACATCTATATTCTCATAAGAAACTATATAATTAGATTAATACGAGAATATTATTAAGTTTATTTATAATTTTTATTGTAATGGGCCATATGTTTCTATTGCTTTTGCAAAATTGCCCCCTACATATAGTTTATTATTACTAACTACTATACTATTTACTTCATTATTTATATCAGTACTAATACCTACTGGAGACCATATAGAGCCATTCCATTGCGCAATATAATCTGCATTACTATTATTCCCAGCATTTATAAATAGTCCACCAGCATATAATGTATTATTATACGTAGTCATAGTATCAACTTCATTATTAAGACCTGTACCTACTGCTGACCATATAGAACCATTCCATTGCGCAATATATTGTATAGAGGAATTTCCTGCAACTGATGTAAAATTACCACCAATATATATTGTAGTTCCAATAATAGCTAATGTATATACATTTAGATTATCAACACCACCTCCTAATGCAGACCATGAACCATTCCATTTTGCAACACGATTTGCTGAATTTCCACCAGCTATAGTAAAATTACCTACTACATATATATCAAGCCCATTAATTAAAATATCAAATACAGTACCATTTAATCCATTATTATCTAATCCTGGTGTCCCCCATGTATTATTGCTTGTATTATAACTTATAATACCTTTTGAAAATTGCCCTACTATATATAATGTAGTACCACTTACTGCAAATGCAGTAACATAAGCACCTATTGGTGATGAAGGTATAGCAGACCAGGTAGAACCATTCCATCCTGCAATGTATTGTATAGATGAATTTCCTCCTGCACTTGTAAAGCCGCCTCCCACATATAGAGTTGAACTAATCATAGTTAGAGCTGATACTGTACTATTAACACCATTATTTAGTGAAATCCAAGATGTTCCATTCCACATAGCAATATTACCATATCCTGATGTACCATTAATTGTATCAAAATTCCCACCAATATAAACATTAGATCCATTAACAAATGAACAAAGTATATATTCTCCATTACCAAGATTATTAATTCCTAATGAGGCCCATACAGGATTAATAACGGGGGTTGGTTTAATATTACTATTATTTGACATTGTTAATGCTTCATTAACACACCCATCATTACAAAAGTATACAGTATGTTTCTGATTCTGATCAATTGATGGCACACAAGGATTCTTTAATGCATAATATGTATCCACTGCAGGTAAGTAAGGATTTGTTTGATTATTAACTACTGTTGCTGAATAATTTGAATCTGTGCAATATTCGGGACAAGGTTGTGTAACTACATATGAATTCTGTGGTGCAGGGTTTGTAGGTGCATCTCCACAAATATTATTTGATGCCCTTTGTAACAATATATTATCTGAGGAATACACTCTTGATGCACTACCAGCAGCACCCGCAAATACATTAGGGAATTGTTGTGTGGATCCAGACATTAATGTCGTAGACTTCCCTTGTCCACCATAATTGCATGTACCATTACTATCAGCACAACCTGGTTGTGTCGGAACATTTGTGAATGCATTACCTCCACCACACGTTCTTACACCCTGTATATAGCTTGAAGCCTGTTGATTTTGTTTCCATATTAATGTACTTGAATCAACCGTCTGACAACGATTAATATACTTATTATTTTGTGTTTGCATTAGTTTAATAATTTGACTCGCGTCCATTCTATTTATAATGATAGCTTATCTTTTTATGACAATATTATTTAAATACTTGTTTGAGTATATTTAATTAAATACCCATAGGTATTACCAGATGTAGAGGGTAATGTAATAGGTGATGATACAAATCCATTATCATATACATTTATAATATTTATATTATTTGTTGTATTATATCTTCCTGCTATATATATATTATTAGGATTTATGTTATCAGTTAAAATTGAAGTACTTGAACTGTTATTAGTACCTGTTATATATGTAGCCCAAACTGCTTGACCATCTGATGTATATTTAATAATTAATGAATTATTAATATTATTAGTTGGCGGTAATACTATATTAGATGCAATTTGACTATTACCATTAACATTAATAATATTAATATTAGTCAATGATCTATAAAATCCAGATAAATATATATTACTATTTGAATCACTTGCAAATAGGCAATTACCTTGATTATTTATCCCAGGTAAATATGTAGCCCATAATGCTTGTCCATATTGATTATATTTTATTAAAAATAAATAATCATAATTATTAGTACCTGGTAATATAATATTAGATGGGCTTTGAGAATTACTATTTACATTTTGTACTGTAGTTGCAAATAATGTATTATATGCACCAGTAACATATATATTATTTAATAAATCAGTTGTAAGAGAATATCCGCTATTCACACTATTTGAACTATTAAGAAAAGTAGCCCAAACTGCTTGACCATTTGAATTATATTTTGCTAAAAACATACTTGTTGTATTTGTTATTGATTGTGGTAATGTAATAGATGATGGGGTTTGACTATTACCATTAACATTTTGTAATATTACTTGCGTAGTTGAATCATATAAACCTGTAATGTATATATTGTTTTGCCTATCGGTTTTTATACTAAATCCATTGTCATTTAATCCATTAGCATTAATATATGTACCCCATGTAACTGTACCAGAAATATTATATTTAATCAAATATATACATTGATTGTTTGCAATACTTGATGATGTCTGTGGTAATGTAATAGGTGATGGTGCTTGGCTATTACCTGATGCATTTTGTAAAGTTATACTATTATTTAATGATGCATAATTCCCTGTAATATAGATATTATTATCTGAATCTAAATATAAGGAATTTTGATTAATTAAATTAATATTATTAATGTTAATTACATTTGGTACATAGGTAGCCCATTGTGCTTGCCCATTAAGATCATATTTAACTAAAAACCCATTATAAGTAGATGTTGATGGTAATGTAATAGGTGATTGTGCTTGGCTATTACCTGATGCATTTTGTATTCTAACTGAGATGGTAGGTGATGTATAATATCCAGTAATATATAGATATGCATTAGGTAATTCATTACTAACTGTAATATCAAACCCCAGGCTATTACCTCCTGCTCTATCTAAATATATAGCCCACTGTGCTTCTCCATTTGAATTATATTTTGCTACAAAAGTAGTATAACCAATTTTTCCCGCTATCCCTTGTAATGTAATTTGTGATGGTATCTGACCGTTACCCGATGCATTTTGTAATGTTATATTATTATCTGAAGCATAACCACCAATAATATAAATATTCCCTTGATTATCTTCTGTAATTTTATATATTCTACTATCTACACCTGATAGAAATATACCATATTGACCTAATAGTATAGGGTTAGGCGATAATATATTATTTGCATTTTGACATCCGCACCCTGTATCAACCTGTGTAATACTACCACATTTTCTAACATATGACATTTGCCCTTGAATTACATTAGTTATTATAGAATCATTTGATATACCTAATGTTGGCCCGTAAGGAAGCGTATTGGCTTTTACTCTTTGTGCAAATCCATCTGCAATTGTTTTATTTTGTAAACGCCGTGTTAAAGTAGAACTATCATACATAGACATTTTATAATATATATAGAGAATATTTTATAATTATAATTATCACACTTCAGTACGTTTTGCATTATAATCTTCATTTAAACTTGGCTCAAGTTGCTCCATTGCCAAGCGAGATGCCTCCTGCTCAGCTACTTTCTTGTTACGTGCAGTTGCAGTTGTAATAATCCGATCATTTGGATCCAATACACCCATTGTAAAAATACGATCGTGAGGAGGACCAACAACAGCAATTTCTTTATAACGTGGTGGCACGTGATATAGAGCCTGAAACTTACGTAGTAGCTGATCCTTGTAGTTAGTATCCTCAATAATGATCTGCACAAAATCAATGTGCTTCTCAATAATTCGCACTAAGAAGTCATTACATTGCTGTAGGCCGCGACCCACATCTTCTTCTTGCAGGTACAGTGCACCAAACCACGCTTCAAACATTGATCCGAGAATACGCAGATTATTACGCCCATCACAGACTTCTTCCATATGACGACTTAGAATAATCCATTGCCCTAAACCAATCTCTTTTGCCAATTTCCCAAGCTGTTTATTGTTAACGATACGTGATAGAATACGTGTTAGAAATCCTTCACCTTGTCCTGGATAGCGTTTTGATACATATGATGCAATTACAAGGCCAAGTACACGATCACCAAGATATTCGAGTTCTTCATTGTCAATCTTACGAAGAGGAATACAGTTTTCAGGGCGCTCTGCAATTATAATTTCTTCACCGTTTTCTGCCTGTTCCTGCCAGATTTCAGGGCGATCTACATAGGATTTGTGACAACAAGCCTGTGCAAACAGACTGAAATTTTTAAAACGACCCTTCCAACCATATTTCTTAAGAATCGGGATCGCATCCGATGGAGTGAGCTCCCGATTCTTTGTATTCCAAGGATTAAATATCTTTGTATTTCCTGATTGAATTACTGTATTCATCCTGTATTAATATGCTTTATATATCTATATGCCTATATATGATATCGAGTTCAGTGTTTAGACTCTTTTCCATCATATTCATTAGGAGTATCAAATAAAATGGCAACCACTGCAGCATCAAGTACGACATCGACTGCAACGGGAACAGGGACTGGGACTGGGACTGCGATAGCAACATCAGGATATCCTGATATTACTCAATATGATGTTGATCAATTACCAGGTATTATTGATGTAGCTGGAGATATATACTATACTGGAGATGAAAAACCAATACAACTTGGTTATAAGACTCGTGCTGATATGCTTAATGCATTTCATATTAATGATGCAAATTCTTCTCGTAAAACAGAGAATTTAAATAAAGAGCGGCTCCTTCGTACTTATTTATATAAAGGTGCTAATCTGAGTAGCATGCGTTTTGAAGGGAATGATCGTCAATTGTTAATTGATGTACTTAAACAAAGGGCGGATGATTTAAAAGCATCTTTAGCAATTAATAGTTCCAGTTTTAAACAAATTGTCCCTGAAAGGAATTATAGAGGCTTACTTGTATTAATTAAAGATCTTGATAATCACGAATATAAACCTGGGTGGTCTGCTTCTTGGGATAAAACTAAAGAAAGTGCAAAGGAATTACTTCGTATTGGGCAAAATAAAAAATATGCACGTGAGCTTGTAACTAAACCAGAACGTATTTTTGAAACTGTTCTTGAAATGCTATGGTATTTACTACATCCTGATAATGTACCTGATGATATTAAAAGGAGTTGGTATGCAGTCGTTAAAGGTATGGATAATTTAAAGATACGCGATTTAATTACAGCTATTAACTCTGATCCAGATATTTCTAAAGAAGCCAACCCATTAGATTATATTAGTAAAATCAATTTATCACAGTTTACTACTAAGCCTACAATTGATGAAGCTATGACTGAAATTCCTGGTGATATTAAATCTAATAAAAATGAGATACTTATTGGTCGTTTAAGGAAGATTCTTATGCTGCTACAGACCAGAAAATATTTATCAGATGATTCTATCAGTAAAATTAGTAATACTACTGCTGATTTGGATGCATCTATAATGTCTGATATTAATAAATCGTTGATTTCAAATCCTATGTCTGGCGGCGCTGCGACTAATGCAACTACTGGTGGAGCAGTTGAAACTCCTTTACAGGGACTAATGATGCCTTTTTTCGATTTCTTTAAAGAAAAATATAGCACTGTATATGATAAACTTGAGGAATTAATAGAGGGTGCAGAGACACATAATATTACATATAAACTACCAGAATTATTATTATTATTGCATATTATACGAAATGTTAATACAGATAATAAATCAAAAGATAAACACGGAGTTTATAGAATTGATAATGTAAATGAAACTCTTGGAGCTTTAATAAATTACATTATATCATCTATTAATCCTTTGGATGATAGCAATAAAGAATTATTCAATAAATTATCTGAAGTAATTCCTAATAAATATAATACATCAGGTAAAAATTATAATTTACATATTGGTATTGGAACTTTTAGTAGTAGCTCATTTGCTAAATTATCAGATGATGAGGCAATTAATAGTCTAATTAATGATAAAGAATTAGGAATAGCTGTTAATACTTTTAAGACTGAAATTGATACATTCTTTATAGATGATTCTAATAAGAGAACATTATATCTATGTATTTCAAATGATAAATCAGGTATACCATATAAATTAAATACAATTGATTTTGCAGCTCAATCTATAAATAATGTCAATATTTCATCTACTGCAATCAAAGCAGATACAAGTGTATTAATAACAAAAGCTGCTGCAGGTAATATTAAATTAAATGATGTTATTGTATATGGCCCTGATAAAAAAGATAATAAGACATTCGTATTAAATGATGGTCATATTATATTATTAATTTTATGTATATTTAAAAAACTTATGCCTACTAATTAGGTATACCTAATGGGCGACTCTACGACGCAGTTATCATTTAATAGGTTTTTTCTTAAAGCGAAATATAGTTTGTATAGCGCTATAGTATTTTTCTTATTTGCTAATCCTGAAACAATGATAATATTTCAAAAAATATTTGGAGGATTCCTTTATATAATTACACCATCAGGTGCACCTACTGGAGTTGGTATATTGTTCTCTACTGCTCTATTCTTCCTAACTATGTTGGGTTTAATGTTACTACCGCAGGACTAAATTACCGCAGGACTAAATTACCGCAGGACTAAATTACCGCAATGCTAACTGGTGCATTTTAGTTGCATATGTGATTTTAGTAGTAGCTCTTGTTCTTCAGAGTATTGAAGGGACGGAAACTTTTCTTTAAAGATATGCATTTGCGCAAGTGATTCTGCAATGTTTTCTTTAAGTCCTCTGGTGCGAATAAAGAAGAAGTATAGATTCATGTATGCAATTTTTTCCTGTTCACTGAAGCTATTATTCCATCCCATTGAAGGCTCCCAATCTACAAACATATCTTCCTTTGGATCCCAATATAACATTTTATATCAATACTTAATATTAATTAGGCTTTATCTCCTTAAATACTAATTAATATTATAATCAATTTTTATATATTGGCTTTTAGTTATATTTTAAGATTAATTATAAAATACTATATATTATCAGATAAAATGAATGAACTAATTATTCTTCTTTCTGCACTTTTAATTGTTCTTGTTCTAATTCGTCACTATGGTGCAACACACGAAGGGTTTGCTGATGGTGCTGGAGCAAAAGAAAGATCACTTGTCATCTGCAAAGCAGACTGGTGTGGACATTGCAAAAAAGCCGCTCCCGAATTCCAAAAATTGGTTGCCGCATCTCCTATTACTTTAAAGGATGGCTCTAAAGTAACCGTTAAAATGCTTGATGCAGATAAGGACAAGTCTGAAATTGCCAAATATAAACCACGCGGATTTCCTACAATTCTAATTGTTGATGGTGGTAATACTACTGAGTATCCGGGCGATAGAACATACTCTGGTGTAATAGATTTCCTTAATAGTAACTATTAAAGCTTTTTGAGATTAGAAAGCTTCATTAATTTCGCCTTGCGCACTTGGCGAGCAAGTGCTAAGCTTGGCAAAAACCAGATTTTATAACTACAAAATAATATTATAATGTATTTTTAAAATACAATTTAGATATAATTTTTGTGAAATAACATTTCTACTTTTAAAAAACTGCAGAATGACGCCTTTTTAATCGCGGTAACGTATTTAGATATATATTAACTGCTTCAACTCCCTTTTTAATAATTATTTCTTTTTTATCCTCTTCCAATGAGAAATCTAAAATATTCTGACTGTCTAAATATATATGTATACAAGGAGAATTATATAATTTTGCTTCTATACTCGTTCTTTCAGTAAGTACTATTGCAATTGGACGCATTATTGCGTTTTCAATAGATAATTCATCGATGTCTGCAATTTTATTGACCGATGGCTGGATAAGAATACTTAATGTGCTATTTCGTTCCCATTGTGATAGTGTAAATAGGGGATAATTACTGACAATTCCTCCATCTGATAAGAAATGACCAGTTTCAGGACATCTAAATGGCTGAAAATAATACGGATAGGACATTGATGAACGGACTGCATCGGAAATCCGATAATTAGGAGTTTCCGTCGCGGAAAAAGTCCTGAGCTCCGCGGAGTTTAAATCCGTCGCCAGGACTCTCAGACTTTTTCCGAATTTTCTCAGACATTCCGCAAATGTAATTTCAGAGGATAATCCTTTTACATGTAAACACGCCTCCACTAATTTATGTAATCTTTCCCCTGTATCTATTCCAAAATGTAGGAGCCATCCCGGAATCGTATCATATTCTTTAATATTCTCAAAATCAAACTTTACAGAAAAATGCTCCAATTCATCCAATGTAAATCCAATACATAAACACATCGCAACCAATGCGCCAGCCGAGACTCCCATCCATTCCTTTACCGTTTTAAATGTAATATGTTTATGTAACTCCTTTAATGCACCCACATGTGCCATTGCACAGATTCCTCCACCTGATAAATATATTCTCGATGGGAGCATTACTTATTAATATTTTCGTTCCATATTTAGTTAATTATAACACAGTGGGCTTAGAAAGCGTTATTTAGAGTAAAACAGTTTGATAACTATAAACAGCAATGGAAGAGTCATCTACGCCACAATTAGACCCTTCTGAACTTTATAATAAAAGAAAATCTAAAGATTCCGCCAGACTACGAGCTTATAATAAGATTCTTGAACAAATCTATAATCGTATTCGTGTTATCAGTCGTTTACCTAATTCGCAATGCTATCTACTCTATACCGTTCCTCCGTTTATCTTAGGACTCCCTAAAATCGATATGGAGGATTGTGTTGTATATCTCATTTATCAACTCCGTCATTCAGGATATGAAGTCCGATATACTTTTCCGAATCTGATTTATATTTCCTGGCTACATCACGAAAAGTCCTATTTGATTGAACAAAGTCCAATTATGCAAGCTATGGTTGAATCCGCTGAAAAAGTTGCCGCCGAACAAGAACGTAAAAATAGAGAAGCTGCCAGACTTTTAGGACCTGTTAGAAAATCACAGAAAAAAGTTAAATTTCAGAGCCCTGGTGCATTACAAAGTGTTTCTGGCCCTGTTACATCAAATCCTTCCAGACAAGCCATTAATAATGTATTAATGGGTAGACAACAACCGCCTTCTGCTGGCCCACCACCACCATCTGCAGCAGAATATGTTCCACCAACATCCTTCCTTGAAACTATGGTAAATCCTAAGAATGAAGTTGTTATGCCTAAATCTGTTCCTGATTATTTTATGAACTAATGATATAAAATTTGAGCAATATAAATTGAGAATGATAACTTAGGATAAAATGAGTAGTTCAAGAAAAGTCTGTGAGAATTCCTTAAAATGGATTCAAGCTATCAGGAAAAATAGTCAATTTCATAATTATAATGTTGATCTTATGATTCCTGCCAAATATCCTGAAATATTTGGAGATCATAATGGAGATTTTGGACATAGTGGTGGGTCATTTTATTGGTGTGTAAAACAAGCTAAAAAGATTGATTCTATTGGCCTTGATGAATGGATTAAAACAGATAATGCCTTAGGATATGGCGTCTATTTTAAAAATGCATTTGATAAAATGTTTTGTGGGGACCGAGCCTCCCCAGGCCCCTTGTCTAATTGTGGGGGCCAAGCCTCCTCAGGTCGAGTGTCAGTAACACCTAAAGAGCTTCAATAAATATTTTAAAACTATAATAGAAACAAATATGAATAATATACAAAAAAGATTTATATTATTTTTATTTGGATGTATTGGGACACGATTATTATTTGTCTACAGTGCTAAAAATGTATCATTAGAAGCCTTATCATATCTTGGATATTTAGCATTATTACCAGTAATTGGTTGGCTCTATATACTTTTTATTAAACCGCGTGATACAGGATTTGAAGTATTCGGCGAGAAAATATGGTGGAACTCTATTCGCCCTATACATATTGCATTATATACTACTTTTGCATATTTAGCTATTAATCGTAATAAAAATGCGTGGATTGTATTATTAGCTGATGTAGGATTTGGCCTTAGTGTATTCTTATATCATCACTATACCTCAGGGAATTTTAATAGGCTTCTCTAAATAGATATAAGATGATTAAAGCACACGGTGAAATTATCTTTATGCTTCTGGCGTGTGTATTTTCAGGATTTGCTTCTACTATGAATATGTGGGTTGATAATTGGGATGATTTTCGATTTAGCCTTAATGACTTATATATGACTGGGTTAATGACTGGATGGATGTTTTTCTTTATGGGACTATTTACTTTTCATACAACTAAATGCATTTTAGGGCTATTAATTACTATATTATTCTTTGCAGCAATAAGAGGACAATGGTTTATTTCAGAGCAACAATATCTGCGTGGAATGATTCCTCACCATTCAATGGCTATAATGATGAGTAAAAGACTCCGTGAAAAGCCCAATAATATTAAGACTCTAACTGAACAGATTATTAAGTCACAACAGGATGAAATCCGATTTATGAAATCTCAGCACTTTTAACAAAAGTGCCCTAAATGTTTTTGCCGAGCTTTTTTCTAAAAAGCTCATAGGTATGCCTACCACAATATATAGCTCATCTCTGATTACTCAGCGTTCCAGAGATAAGATAATTGCACAAGAAGTTCAAAATAAAAATAACAGAGGGTTACCAATTATAATACCGCAAGCAGGGTACGGTTCTTATATTATAGAAAATAAAGACAATGGTTCTATTAATGATTACAGAAAAAATGGTAGTTGTATAAATATAGATCCCGCTTGCACTTGTAATACTTCTATAAGTACATCAAATATATCTCCTATACCTCCTTCAACGGGTGGTAATGCAACATATTTTGGACTACCAGAAGGAGGGCCAAATGTTAATAGTATATCTTTAGCAAATGGAAGTCAAATTGTTATAGGTACATATAGTGGTTCTATTAATTTATATGATTTAAATAATGTAACTCCAACTGCAATTCGTATGACAATTACCTCTGGTTCTTCTAATAATTGTACTTATATTGCTAAATACGATTCTGCAGGTATTCTAATAGGTGCAACTAAAATATGTTCATCTTCTGGTAATGCACAAGGAAGTAGTATATGTTCTGATGGAACTTATTTATATATAATAGGGTCTACTACTTCTGGAAATACTTTTTTTTATAGAGCAGAACCCAGTTCTGATCCATATGATATAATTGGTATTGTTTCAAACCCAAACGCACCCCTTTCAAGACAATATACATTCATAGCTAAATATAATTTAGAACTTGGTAGTCTTGAATGGACAACTTCTTCAACAGCAATTTCTGGTAACTCCATTGCGGTTAGTGGGACAAATCTTGCTATTTGTGGAAATATCATTAATACCGCAATATTTAATAGCTATCAAGGAGCATCTGCTATAACAATAACTACAGGTGATGTTAATAGTCAAGCATATGTAGCACTATATAATACAAACGGTATAGTTCAATGGGCTACATATGTAATAGCAGCAACAACATCATTATTTAATTCAATAGTATTTGATGATTCTAATAATATTTATATATCAGGATTTAATACAGGATCTATACGATTCTATGATGCAGGTAATACTACATCTATATTTACTATGACTGCAAGTGTTGGTATTGATTGTTTTATAGCAAAATACAATATATCAGGGGCAATACTGTGGGCTACAAAATTAATATCAAATAGAACTGAAAGAGCATTAAGTATTTCATATTATGATGGTAATATATACGCTTGTGGGTTATATACACAATCAATGAATATATATAATGCAACAGGTAGATCAAATCCTAATATAGTTACTTACAATTTGGTAAGTTCTAATATTTCAACGCATTCATTTATTATTAGTTATGATACAGAGGGTAATGTACAATGGGTAAATAAAATAGATGATGGGTCTGCGCCTCCAGTAACTTCAGTTGCAACATTTACATCTATTATTGCAGATAATTCTGGTGTATATGTCACTGGTGCAATTCAAGGTATTAATTATATTTATGACCCTGCTGCAATTACACAATCTTCACAATTATCTGAATCTGGTATAAGTTCATCAGGCTTACAACAATTAGGCTATACATTAAATACTTCCAGTAATACTAAAGCAACATTTGCAAATATAGAATATTATGCATTACGTAATACACAAGATAATATTATAATGGTTGATAATCCAAATGATCCATCTACCGCATACAATATATATATTAGAAATAATGGGGGAAATATCGTTGATAGATTTGATAATTTAATAATTAATATATCTACACAAATAACATCATTATCAAGTATAGCTACAACATCATTAGGATCAGTTCCATTTAATTTTACTACAAATAATACAGTAAGAAACATATTAGTTGCAAAATATGATTTAAGTGGTAATCTACAATGGATTACATATATAGGAAATCCTAATAGTGTATCTTCATCATCTTTTACTCAAGGGTCTGATATAATTCTTAATAATTCTAAAGTATGGGTATCTGGACAAATTGTGGGTTCTGTTAATTTTTATGAAGGCAATGGTCAAAATCCTCCTACAATAACAACAAGTGCTATTACATTTGATTTTGGCATATCTAATACTAATCAGCGTGGTACATTAGTAAAATATGACCTTGATGGTAAACTTATATCAAACATCTAATCCTCCTAAAATATTACTTAGGCGTTTTGATACAACAGGCCCTACTTTTCTATTTCCTACTTTAATAACCTCAATTTCTTTTGCATCTGCATTTATTACATCAGGAAGAGTTCCAAATATATCCATAATTGCTTCAGCCATCTTAACAGAAACTCCTGGACATTGTGCAAGACAAGAGATTGCAAATTGCTTATGATCCGATGCATTTGCTTTTTTCTGTATATGGATTCCATCTGTTACCTTAATTGCATCCATATTCCTTTGAAGGTTTTTAGGATCATCTTTCCATTGTTCAACTAAGCTCTGAATTAATTCTGCAGTTTCTTGAACAGACCCCGTTTGCATAACAGGAATTTGATAATGAAAAATAAGACGATTAATGAATTTCATAATCGCCTTTTTCTGAAGACGTCCTGTTCCTGATGATAGTGAGCCTTCTAAAATATACATTGGCTGCGCCTTATTCTCCTGACAAAATGCTAAAATCCTACCACGCTGCTCCCTATAACGGCCATCCAGAATTGATGCCTCCAAATCCTTAATTGATTTACGCTCAATAATAACTCCACTCATATATTGAGAATCCGTTGCACTAACTTCTTGTTGAATATTTCCTGTAACATTAATCCCAATCCATATATCTGCAACGGGAAGTTGCTTTACAGTAGTTCCTTCTATTCCACTTAAAATACGTATTAAATCTGATTCACGAGTATCAATTGTTAACATTATTTATATAATATATTTTAAAGCTTTATATTATATAAAGAATAATTACTGATAATAAAATAAGATGGATAATGAGCTAAATAGTGAAGCTAAAAAAATATTAGCCAAATTTCCTGGTAGAATACCTGCTTTAGTTACACGTGCAACTGGTGTTGCTGCAGATATACCAAATCTACCAAAAAGTAAATTTCTTGTACCTGGCAACCTAACTGTTGGGCAATTTATTTTTATAATTCGCAAACAACTAACTATGCCACCAGAAAAAGCACTATTTATTTTTGTTAACAATACTCTACCTACATCAAGTATGTTAATGTCAGAATTGTATGCTACATATAAAGATCGTGATGGATTTCTACGCGTAGTATATACTTCTGAGTCTACATTTGGATAGATATATAGGTACTGCAAAAATATTTATTTGTTATGTTTCTTTTTCTTTGATTTAGGCTTTTTAGTTACATCAGCGTGTTCTGCTACTGCAACTGGTTCTACTTCTACCACTTTAGGAGTTTCCTCTTGTAATTTAGGAGTCTCTTCCACTTTAGGAGTTTCCTCTACTTTAGGAGTCTCTTCCATTTTAGGAGTCTCTTCCATTTTAGGAGTCTCTTCCACCACTTTAGGAGTCTCTTCTACTTTAGGTGCAACTTGTGTAGATAAATAACTACCCATTATATATCTACATTAGTATATATTTTACTTTTAAGCACTTATTTTTAATCAGATTCAATAATATTACATTTAGGGCGGAAATTCCAACTAATATAATGTTTATCAAGTGCAAATGGATAGAACTTAGGAACGGACATTAGTAGTGAATTATCTTTTGCGGATTCTGCATTAAACTTTTCAACTGGGTGACAATTTAGACCATTCCATTCAAGATAACAATGATAATAACGATGATCATCCTCATTCTTTTTAGGGGGCGGGGGAGATACTGCTCCTGCTCCCGCAGTTACAGAAATAACTGTACTAAATCCGCGTTGGGCAATAATTTCTGCTGGGGTTCTTGATACGTCATTCATCTTAAGCGCGCTGATTAAATATAGGACAAATTCCTTAAGTCAATTTTAAAAGGTTCGGCCTGCAGCAACTAAAACCAGTTTTTAATAGGGTAAGTTGGCGCAAACATCCTTTCAAGCCCAGGGGTCCATTGCATATAATCATTTTTATTATTCTTTACACCAGTACGAGGGTTAAAAAATGGATCAAGTCCAGCGGCCATATCAGTAACTGTTGTGGGTACTTCAATTGTCTCTTCACTTCTCATTGTCATACGTTCTCTATCAGTCATTTTATCCAAATCATCTTCCCATACGATATGCGGGTCTTTTGGTTGAACTTCAACAATTTCATATACATTAGGACCCTGTTTTGATTTCTCAATAGTGGGTATTAATCCCTTCTTAGCATAAACGCGATCAATTAAATGTTTAACATCCTCAAGAGAATAACTTAATAGTCCCTTACTGGATTCTGGTTTATACATTTGCAGTACTTTCTTTTCTTCAGCACTCATTGCTGCAGTATCAGTTGGAGTCATATCTGAACCATCAATCTTGTTATAAACTGAAGTATCTGGTGCGGGCTGACTTTGCTGTTGTTCAATAAATTCACTGCGTTTCTCTTGAAAGTACTGTGAATCAGGTGGTTGTGTTGACCAATCTAATGGGTACCGGGACATAGCGTCATTTAGTTCTTTTTTAGATGCTTGTTTATCACCTTGATTTTGAAATACAGCTGAGTATTCATAATCATCTAAATCATTAATTTGACTTGTAATATACGGTTTGTCCGGCGGATAAACAGTCTGTGATAATTTATCAGACTCCTCCACATTATTCTCCGACTCCAATTTAAAACTTTCTAAGTATTTACGTCCTGATAAATATAGCACAATATAGCCTAATACTAATAGGCTTAGTAATAGAACAAGATTTGACATTTGCCTCCTATAACTTCCATACATTAATATTAATTAAATAAAGATATTCAAAGTAGAATGGTCAAAACTCGAAAATTTAAGAAAACAAAGGCAATGGCGAAAGCTATGCGGGGAAGAAAGACTGCTCGGAGACATCGTGCATCTACTGCTGGTAAAATGATGCCGCCACTTGATGTACGTTCTTTTAAGCACCTTAAAGAATTTGAAAAACGAATTAAAAAAGGACCTCTTACCATAATTATGGTATATGCCGATTGGTGCGGCCATTGTCATACAATGGCACCTCACTTCGATGCCGCCTCTAAATCACCTCAACGTAGCATTCAATCCGTTAAAGTCAACGAACAAATGTTAGATTCTGTTAACGATTATATGGCTAAAAATGTCCCACAGAACTCTAAACCATTATCTGTAGAAGGTTACCCCAGTATTTTAATTGTTGATAAAAACGGTAACAAAGTTACCGATATTGATGCAGTCCGTAATACAAAGACAATGACCGAATTAATGAATAAGTCTGCGGATATTGCATCAAATGCTGGCCTAACACAAGAAGAAGATGAACCTGTGTCACCTCCTAACCAAAATAATATCTATAAATCTAAAAACTTTTCCAATAATGGCAGCGCTAACAGAAATAAACTTAAGAGTCTTGGTTTAGAAGGGCCCTCCAGTTTAGCTATGGGATCACCCTTAAAAATGAATAATATTAATGCAAACTTAACTAATTATAGTAATAAACCCAAATCATTGAATTTTGATAGCGGTGAAGAAGAACTTGAAGGAAAACTTAATTCTGCAAATGAATTAAAACGCGAAAATATTAATAAAAATCGCGCTCTTAACAACCCTACTGCTTTAAATGCTTCTTTAAGTGCCAATAAAAATGCAAATAAAAAGGCCTCTAACGCTACATTTGCAAATAGCTCAGAATTACCTTCATTAACTGCTGCAATTGAACCAACATCAGACAATGAAATGTCTGCTGCTTCCCCAGTCCCAGAATCTTCACAAATTGTTGAGCCTCCTAAAAATGAACGTGATCTAACTATATCAAATGACTTATCACCAAATCAGAAACTATCTGGAGGCAATTATAAGAAAGGTGGTAATCTAATGAGTATACTATCAAGAACTACCTACACTTTAGCACCCGCTGCGGCATTAATTGCTACCGCATCATTTGTAATGAAGAAAAATAAAACTAAAAAACATAAACGTAGTATGCGAAAGAAATCCAGAAAACAGCGCAAATAACTGGCGTTTCTTTAAGTACTAATTATAAAAATTGATATTATTCTGGGTTAAAATTTGAACCATATAAATTCCACATTTAATAGTGCATTCACTTAAAATGGCAACTATTGAGCGTGATATTATTTTCCATTTACTGGATCTCCAAGCCCGCGATGTACGGATTGAAGCTGAAGAAGAAGATGTACGCGAATGTGTATATGAATCTAACGACGAAGAAAGCGATGATGAAATTACTTTTAAGTCCAAAAAACGTGTAGTCAGCAATGCTAATCGCCGCGAATTTGTTATTCATCTATTCGGCTCTACTGATACAGGAAAGTCCCTGCGTTGCGATGTAACAGGGTTTAGACCTACTCTATATATCAGATTACCTGAAGAAAATACTTCTGGTGCAATTAACTCTATTCGTGCTTACCTAACACGTCAAAATGTTACAATTGAAGAAATTAATATGAAAAAAATTAATCGTAAAATCTTCTATGGATTTACCGCAAATACCTATTATCCCTTCCTACAAATTGATGTACCATCTCTAAAGATGTTTCGCGATATTCGCAACTTATTCCTCGATGATAAACTCAATTTTGCCACTAAAGAACCATTGAGCGGAGTACTAAAAGGCAAAATAATCGAAGTCTTCGAGGCAAATATTGACCCTATGCTACGATTCCTGCACACACAGAATATCCAACCCTGCAACTGGGTAAAAATTGTAAATGGCAAGAGCTTTATTCAGGATGAATCTGCAGATGAATGGGTAATTGACTGTGCATATGAAGATGTAGTACCAACCACTAATACAAAGGTTGCAGCGCCATTCCTAACAGCATCTTGGGATATTGAGTGCTTTTCTATGACTGGCGACTTTCCATTAGCAAAACGTACTTGGCGTAAAGCTGCTAAGGAATCTCTTATTCTGTCTTCTGATTCTGCTGAACTTGCAAATTTAATTGTAAAGAGCCTTACTCCTGTTGCAAATGCAATGATCGCTACAAAAGATACTGATATTCCACGCGGTATGACTCCTATTTATTGCGAGTTCAAATATAAACTGGAAGATATTTCAGTTGCACTCCTAAAATCACAAGTTCAAGATACTATACAGTATTATATCGATAAATATCAGTCTGATAATGAAGGCTCAATTACATCACTTGAAAAACTCCTGGAAAAAACTCTTAAGAACCTTGTAAAATTAATGGGTGACCCAGTTATTCAGATTGGTGTAACTCTTACTCGTGGTACACCTGAGTCTGTCGAGCGTCATTTGTTTGTATATCCTGATTGCGACCCAATTGATGGTATTACAGTCCATTCCTACAAAACAGAGAAAGCAATGATCCTTGCTTGGTTTCAATGGATGATTAAAGTAAACCCTGATATCCTCATTGGCTATAACGTATTTGGTTTTGATGAAAAATATCTATGGGAACGTGCTGAAGAACTTGGTGTAGTTCACGCCAATTCTCCTATTCATCAATTTACACGCCTATTTAATCTTGGTAGTGAGCTTAAGTTAGAAGAAAACTTCCTCAGCTCATCTGCAATGGGTGATAACTACCTCTATATCTGGTCCACTCACGGTCGTCTACAGATTGATCTATATCACTATATTAAGCGTAATAATGTACTCCCATCATATAAATTGGATGAAGTTACAAAGCACTTTATGTCTGGTAAACTTAAAAAATATTCCTATGACAAAGAAACACATACTCTGGAGCTTGAAGTTGCGGGTGCAGTAAAGGACGTTAAAGTTGGTCGTGCAATTACTCTACTTGATGAAACTGGAGAAACTGTTTCACCTAAATTAGTTGTCCAGGGTATTAGTGGGAGTAAACTATCATTTGTATGTGATCTTGATGAAGATGCAGTCGCAGAGTTAGAAGATGCTACTAAATGGGTCGTTGTTAAAGATGACGTAAGCCCTCAAGACATTTTCCGTCTACATCGTGAAAGCTCTAAGGGGCGTGCAATTGTTGGTAAATATTGTTTGCAAGATTGCGATCTGGTTATTGATTTGTATAAGAAGTTGGAAACTTTCAACAATACTATGTGTATGGCAAATGTATGCTCTGTACCTATTAGTTATATCTTTAAACGTGGTCAGGGTATTAAGATTGAATCTCTTATCTTCAAAGCCTGCAGAGATCGTGAAGTTCTAATCCCTGTTCTACCCGCTCCTAAACAACGCGGTGAGGGCGGTGAAGATTCCTATGAAGGTGCTATTGTATTAACTCCTGATCCTGGATTCTATTCTACTTCTCCAATTGGTGTATGTGATTTTGCATCACTGTATCCATCAACAATTGTAAGTGAAAATATCAGTCACGATTCACTTCTATGGATTAAAGATTTCAAGAATGATGGTACTCTAATTGCACACCAGTGGGGATCTGAAGACTTTGATAACTACGATGGTTATGCTTATACTGATATTGAATATGATATCTGGCGGCGTGACCCCACTGATATGAGAAAGAATCCTCGTAAAATCAGATGTGGTCGCCGCATCTGTCGTTATGCACAACCACTTGATGGTAGTAAATCAACACTGCCTCAGATTACTACTTGGCTACTACAAGCACGTGAGGCTAAGAAGAAAGAAATGAAAGCTGAAAAAGATCCTGAACGTTATGCCCTGCTTGATGCCGAGCAGCTTGCCTATAAACTAACAGGCAATTCACTCTATGGTCAACTTGGTTCTGGTACTTTCAAGATTCGTCTGCAAGCATTGGCTGCATCTGTAACTGCTTATGGTCGTAAACAAATTCTCTTTGCCAAAGAAGCAATTGAGCGCTTCTATGGGCCAGGTGCAAATCGTAAAGATTGCAGTGCAAAAGTGATGTATGGAGACACTGACTCCTTATTCGTAGAGTTTAATGTTAAAAATCCAGAAACAGGCGAGAGGCTACAAGGACGCGAAGCGCGACAGGCGACTATTGAAATCACAGATGAAGCTGGTGCACTTATTACTAAAGCATTAGCAGCTCCACACGATTTTGAGTTTGACAAGGCATTTGATCCAATGCTAATGTTTAGCAAAAAGCGTTATGCAGGTAATATGTACGAAAATAATGCAGATGATTACGTTCATAAATATATGGGTATTGCACTTAAACGACGTGATAATGCACCTGTTGTTAAAACCATCTTTGGAGGTGCTATGAAAATGCTACTTGATAAAAGGGATGTTGTTGGTGCATTTCAATTTGTAAAGGATAAATGTATGGAATTGGTAGATGGTAAAGTAAGTTTAGGTCAGCTAACTATCAGTAAATCATTGCGTGCTGAATATGCTAATCCTCTATCAATTGCGCACAAAGTACTGGCAGATCGTATTGCTCAGAGAGATCCTGGTAATGCACCTTCTGCTGGTGATCGTATGGACTTCGTGTTTATTAGCCCTAAAGCAGGTAAAGAAGCTGCGCAATTACAGGGTGATCGTATTGAGACTCCACTATTTATCCGTGAAAAAGGGCTCATTCCTGATTATAAGCATTATATTGAGCATCAGCTGCAGAATCCTATTTCACAGATGTTTGGTATTCTTTTGGAACAGATTCCTGGATTTGATAATTCCATTATGCAAAAATGCCCTCCTTATCCTACTGCAGATTTATCTGAAGATGATTGGGATAAAGCAATGGGTAACTATCTAAGTTGGCGCGAGGCACAAGCTGCTAAACTACTATTTAGTGATTGCCTTCGCAGATTTGAAACGGCAAGCCGTCGAAATGCAATGGCAAACTTCTTTGGCCCTAAAACACAACTTGTTATCACTGAATCAGTTAAGAAATCACCCAGTAAAATTACTACGACAGCGACTGCAACTGCGACTGCGACTACTCAGAAAAATACTGTAACTACTTCTTCTGTAACAAAATCAGGAGGTATTCAGACAACAATGAGCAATTATCTTCTTGATTCTATGCTTGTTGATAATATTAAGAAAAAAGAACGCGCGGCTAAAGCTGCTGCTACTAAAAAAATAAAACAACTTGCTGCAGCTGATGGTGCAAGCTGATGCTGCGACTACTAATACAGATTAATTATATAATCTAATCATTTCGAATTATTAGTATCAGGGGATATAACCTTTTCAATAATGGGTTCTTTATTTTTAATATTTTGAACCTTGTAAAATGTAAAGTCAGAACTATTATAGTTAGAATTATTTGCTCCGTTTGTAATATAATTATTATTGTTATAATCTTTTAATGCCTTATTAAATCCTTCTTCATTCATTTCTATAAATTGTTTTACTATAGGTATTGATACTGCACGTATATATGGGGTTTTTTCTTCTAACATACTTTTATGACGACCTCTAATCCTTTCCTTAATTGTTTCTTCATCCGCTTCAATTAATACTATTATAACTGTATATTTATTAGTATGTTCATTTTTAGTATATTTATGTAATAAAGGTACTATATCTCGTTTAATTACATCAGTTTTTGGTTGTAATGTTGTATCATATAATATATTTAATCCATTTTTAATTGCATAATCTAATCCCTGATTACGCCATTTATTTAAAGATAATATATCTTTATTTCTAATTGTTTTATTTCTGTGTATATTATATCCTCTTATCTTTGATATTACTCTTTTACGTGTATTACTAAGATTAAAATTCTGTGAAGTTGACATTATTGTATTCAAATATATAGTAGATAATACTGCAGTATTACTATTATTAAGTTTTCCCTTATATTTAGTTATTTCTTTATATAAACTATGAGTTACTTCCCTGTATGGTTTTACTCTTTCTACAAGAGAATCTAATGATATGTTATAAAAATTATCATATTTATATTTATCCCCAAGTATTTGTGGTATTAATTTTTTTGCACTTGTTGTCTTTCCAACACCTGGTGATCCTGCAAGAATCATAATAGTAGGATTATCATCGTGTGGTTTTAATTCTGATATATCTTTACCCTTAGAAAATATCTTAACAACACTATCAAGTGTTATATTTTTTAATTCATCAAAATATATATTATTTGATGATGCCATTCTAATTAAATAAGAGATTTAAAATATATTCTCTATATTATTAATAATATCATAAATAATGGGCAATACTATCTCGCAAGAAAAACAGATTAAATTTAATATTATACCTTCAAAGGATTCTGCTAAGGGTATCTTATTAAATTCGGAAGCTACCGATACTTATTTAAAACAATGTAGTGAGGATGAAATTAATAATTTAGCGCGTGCAAAATGCAATTATGTTCCAAATAATATATCTCTTAATGAAATTACATATGCAAAATCTTTTCTTGAATCTGCTCAAGCAAGTATTCCTATTAGACTCTGCAATGATATTAAAGAAGTTAATGTAATTCAATTAATGCCATCTGCTGATGGCGGAATGCCTCATACGCGACCTTTTAATGTAATATGCTATCCTGATATTTCTAAGCTATACTCTAATACTACTTTAATACACGAATTATGGCATATTCATCAAAGGCTCTATTCAGATGTATGGTTACAAGTATTTAAATCAATTGGATGGACATTGTGGAAAGGTGAACTCCCTGCAGAATTAGATGTAAATAGGAGATTTAATCCTGATACGATTGATTGTCCATTATGGATTTTTGATAATAAATGGATTCCTATTCCTATTTTTTCAGACATTACACATCCTAAAATGAATGATGTCCAAGTCTGGTTTTATAATCCGCATAAACGCCTCCGTGTTAGAGATGTTCCATATGAATTAAGCTCATATTTTTCAGATATACCTGCAGTTGCATTTGAACATCCAAGAGAAATTGCTGCGTATATGCTTTCCGACCCAAAGGCATATTCTAAATGCAAAGGGTTTCAGAAGTTAATTGAATCAATTGGAAATACTGCAATAATGTCCTATTCCTCAAATGATTCATAATTATGTTTGTTGATATTAGCGAGGTATGTGTAATAAAAATAAAAAATGCGAGTGTTGGATTTCTTTGCATTCTGTTGGTTTAAATACTGAAGGATGTTTAAAAGATACAGAATGGTTACGTTCTATTAATGTACCTTGTACGCAATCTCTGATAAATCAACACTCATTAGTTAATCAAGGTTCCACTAAATTAACATTTCTTAAAAGTGTTTCACACGGTAGTTTTGGATCAATTGATTTAGGATTACTTGAAATTAATGGTGTTAAAAAAGAAGTATATATTAAAACACCTATTAAATCTGAAAAGAACTTATTATATGAGGCCTGTATTCAGAAATTAGTAGGAGAACATCTTGAAAAAATAGGATTTCCTAATGGTGCTCCTAAAGTATTATATATTTTCAAGCAACACGATAAATCCGTTTGTTTTGCTATGGAACCTATACAGAATGCAACTACTTTATCTGAATTATTAGAAACTTCTAATATTTCCCAGAATTTTAATATTGTTATGGATTGTCTATTACAAGTATGTGCTATGGTATGGTATCTGGATAATGTATTAGGAATAAATCATCGAGATTTGAAACCAAGTAATTTCCTTATTTATAAACATCCTACAGAGAAAAAACTTATAGTAGTTGAAGATGAAATTTTTGAAATAAATTCTAATTATTCCATTTCATTTATAGATTTTGGATTTTCTTGCCTCGGTTCTACTAAAACACACGTTTCAGATCTATCTCTCAGCACAGTATATTCACAAATTGACCCATGTCCTAAAGAGGGTAGAGATATGTATCTATTTTTATCTTTCTTATATATTGAATTTTACAATAGATTGCCACACGATTTGATATCACTATTGGAAAAATGGCTAACAATTCCCAATACTAATATGATTAAATTTCTGAAAAAATATGGGATGAAATCACAAGAATGGATATATTTCTTAACAGGTAACCCTGAAATTAAAAGCTTTAATTGCACACCTTATACAATCATCAAAGAATTATATAATTTTATTCAGTAGCCTTATTATCAGTTTCTTTCTCTGCATTTTCTTCATCCTTAATAGTAGGAGTCCAGTAAGAAAGACTATAATATACCTTACATTTATCTGAAAATCCTGCCAGGCTCTGATTAAATCCTTCATATCCACCATAAATTGTATTGTATGGAATATGGATCTCTGATGCCTTACCTAAATATGCACCAATCCACGAAAACGGTGATGCAGATGTTAGAATCTTACTTGCTTTAAGTACAAAATCAAAATCATCGCCAATGCCGCCACTGGAAATATAAATAGGAGAAAGATCATCAAATGCTGCGAGATATTCTTTTTCCCAATCGCTTTTAGGTGGTGATACTACAATATATAATTTATCATATTTTATGGTTTTAATTATATCTTTAAGATCATCTGCGTTAAAGATTTCTGATGTATTCTTTTCTTTATTAAAAGCATCATTTCCTAATTGGATATGCATTACTAAGTCATCAGGCTTGGGTTCAATTGTATGTTTGGAGACATATTTTAGAATATTTGACACTTTAATACGATTTGAAATATAACTGTCATTCTCCACGTTAAATAGACCAGTACACATTTCTCTATACTTCTCTAATATTTCTGAACGTTGGAATGTCCCCATCATTAAAATATCCTTACTTGTATCAAGTGGGTATACTTCAGAACGCTGGTCAAACTCAATGATCTTTTTGAATGCTTCATCTGTTACTACTGTATTAAATTCTAAGTTAATTACGAGAGTTGGTTTAACTTCATCATAACCATATAGTTTTTTAATTAGTTCTGCTGCAAAATATCTAAATAGATTATTATAGAATTGCCCACCTTCAGGGAAGAAATATACTGTTTTCATATCTTTATATTTAGACATATTATTTATGGTTTAAGTATCATTAATCTGCATATTTCACAATATAAAGATTTATTAATATATCTATGTAGCTATACATATATAATGTCATTTGTTGCAGCAATGAGCTCTCCTGATAATACTAAGGTGGGTGCAACCAAAGTAGGAGTAAATGGTGCAGATGTATATACTGAGGATGGTGTTGGTAATCTACACGTATCACTCTTTACAATGCTAAATCGCGGTCTATCTGGTTCATATATTGAAGAGAATGTGGGTAAGATCTTTGAAGCGTGTAAATCATCTGATACAACTACTGCAGAAAATGCAATTAAGGATCTGTTTGTTATGGCATTTCAGACTCGTGATGTCCGTGGTGGTAAAGGCGAACGTAAGTTGTTTAATAGCTTTATTGTTGCCTTATATAAACATCGCCCTGATATTGTTAAAAAACTTGTAACTCTTGTACCTGAATATGGTTGTTGGCGTGATATGTGGGACCTGTATAATGTGGCGGATAATGAGCTGAAACGTTGTATTTTGGATGTAGCAAAGTCTGTATTTTTTGCAGATCTTGTTAAATGTTCATCTGGTGATGTAACTTCTCTATCTCTAATTGCTAAGTGGCTGCCTCGTGAAAAATCTGGCACATATCCTGGCCTTGCAAGAACTATTTCAAATCATTTCTATAGTGATATTCAAAGTGCACGTAAACGCATTATTAATTATCGCCTTGATATTTCTACTGTAAATAAGGCTCTTAAAACTGTAGAGATTAATATGTGTAGTAAACAATGGGCTACAATTAAACCTGATGCGGTTCCAGGTCGTTGTCTAAAAATTCATAATAAGGCATTTCTAAATGAACCTCTTTCACGACAACCCTGGAAAAATAATGGCCTACTACGTTTCCCTAAATCAGAAGATCGTATTGAATGCCGCGAGCATTTTCTACAATTTATTGATGGTCTTAAAAATGGTACCAGAAAAGCACACGGTGCCAATGTTGTAATGCCCCACGAACTTGTTGAAAATTCTCTTTATACGTCTTCTACTGTGGAAGAACAGGAAATTATTCAGGGGCAATGGAATTCTATTCGTGAAGAAACTGTAAAACTTGGGGGATTTGGCAAATGTGTGCCTATGTGTGACTTTAGTGGATCAATGGATGGAACTCCTAAGCTTGTATCGCTTGCACTGGGAATTCTAATTTCTGAAATTAATCATCATAGCTTTAAGGATCATATTCTAACATTTGATTCTGATCCAAAATGGCATTCATTTTCTGGAATGATTACCCTAAAGGATAAACTTAATAGTATTCGTGGAGATATTGGTGTGGGGCTAAATACTAATTTCTATAAAGCCTGTATGCGTATTCTACAAAAAATGAAAGATAATAAAGTACCTGTTGGCGAAGAGCCTGAAGATCTTATTGTACTAACTGATATGGGTTGGGATGCTGCATCTTCTACATCAAATGATGCCTATTATTACAGTCCAAAGAAGAATACACAGTGGGCAACTCAAGTAGAACAAATTCATGATGCATTTGTATCAGCTGGTGAGGAAATCTGGGGTGCAGGAAATGGGTGGAAAGCCCCGCGAATTGTGATTTGGAATCTACGTGGTGATTTTAAAGACTTCCACGCTAAAGCGCAAGATAATGGTGTGGTAATGCTTTCAGGTTGGAGCCCCAGCATTCTTAAAGCCCTACAAAAGGGTGGTGTGCAAATGATGACGCCTCTTGAAGGGCTACGACAGGTTCTTGATGATGAGCGGTATGATAAAGTCCGCGAAGTACTAAAAGAGTTCTTCGCTTAAATAGTGCTTCGCTTATATAGTTGCTTCGCTAAACAGGGCTTAAAGATAATAATCTATAGTTACGATAGGGGTAAGCCAGTCATCTTATCCCCTCACTCTTTATAATTGGAGTATAATTAATTGTCTGTTTTTAGTATTCATACAGCAAACTAATTGATATATTAATTTTAATGTATATAGGTAAAACATATAAATAATTTATTGTAATTATATGGGTGCACTAATGACTCCATACAGAAATCTATACTATGTATCTTAACAGCAATTTTAAAATAATTTTGGTTTAAATTAATTTAAATAGGATACAGCATAGAGATCCAGGACTATTCATTCTTGTTTTTCGGTTAAGTGAAGCTTCTTGAGTAAAAATCCTTACAGCAATTTCGATTTTCGATTTTCGATTTATTAATCAGTATTTTGATTTACAAATAAATGGATTTTGTTACACTGCTTTATCTTATTACTATTTATATTAAATAGATGATTACAAATTACTGTAAGATTTTATGATGTAAATAGTGATATATATCTTACACTATCTTAATATTAATTATTGTGGACGAGGGCTATATATTGTTTATGGCTGAGTTAGCAACGTATTCTAATATTAAGAACGTTAAGTATCTCATTTATTAGACTATATTATATGAATTCGTACAGCAATTAAATCTGAAACAAAACTTTTTTTCATAGTTATAGGAATTTAGTGCAATATAGTCGTTGTTATAATGATGTAGATAAAGTTAAAGAAGTTTACAGCAATATTAATGAAATATTTCTCACCAGAGATATTTGTAATTATTATGCAATATGTATAATGTTGTATAATCTATTACACCAGCCCTGATTCTGTCTAACCAGGTAGTAGCAGATTCGCTATGTGGTCTGTTAGTCCCTATCCTAACAATGATATGGGTACGGGAATTGTAATTGTAGAGTAATCTGCAGTAGATTCCCTAATTGTGTAATAACAGTGTCTATGCTGTATATAAATATTTATATAGTATTGTGAAATGCGTATAGATGTCATAGATTAGAGATATTTAGCAATATTTATCTCTACTAAATCCATTATATGGCTCTAAGACTCTTAATTATAGGATGTCAGGAACTTCAATTAATGGTAGTAAGTTTATACACATGTGTTATGCATTTGTATGAATGTATGAGTTTGTTGTAATATACAGACTCGGCAGTTCTCTTTAATTAGAGTGCTGTGTGTCGTGCCCTTTTGTGTTGTCCTTATTGGATAATACAAAAGGGCTTTTTTGCGTCTAAATATAAAATTAAAGTCCGTGCAAAAAAAGAGAACAATGTCCGATTCAGAGTCCGAAAACAGAAATCAGATTATCCAAGATTCAGAGTCTGAAAACGGAGTCCGAGACGGAGAATCCAAACAAGTCCTAATCGCCTGCCAACAAGGTCAAAAACGGAGAGTTATGAAAGGAATGACATATAATATTGATGAAAAACACGGATATATTTATTTAGTTAGAACAAGAGAATTTAAATCTCTTAACAGACAAATCTATAAAGTGGGTCGCACTTCACAATGCCCTGATACACGAATCACAAGACTCCATAAATATACCAAAGGTTCAGAGATTTATCTTATCCTACAATGTCACGTTAATGATGTTGGGTTAATTGAAAAAGAAATTCTTGAAGATTTTTGTCTTAAATTTGATCCTGGTCCAGATGGCTCTGAAGATTTTATTATTCCCACCGCAAATGAACTTATGCAAGCTAAACAAAAAATCTTTGAAGTTATACAAAAATATGAAAAGCTACGTGGCGCTTTTTAAAAAGCGCGACAAAACTTGTATTTTAGCATTTCTTTAGTTCTACCATAATTGCGGTTTTTGGGTACTTTTTCTCAAAAAGTGCATTAGGCTTTAGAGCGCCATTGTGTGTCACATACATTACAAATGTACAGGAACTTCATATTTACTGCATCATATTTTAGATAAATTACATCTTTAGCTTTCCCTGCAGTATTTGTTTCGCAACCATCATTTGGGCATTTAATAGTATCTACGTGAGGAAGTGTTGGATCCTGTTTTGTAAATTCATTCATCAGAATTTTATATCCCTCTGAAGTCTTCTCTTTTAAATCAATCTCGAGAACTAATCCACCCTTTTTATCTTCCTCTTGATAGCCACAATTACGACAAATACGTCGGAGTATATTATTATCTGAATCTAAGTACAAATAATAACGGCAGGTTGGGCAAAAGTCTGTATCTTTCATATTGATATCCTACTATTAAATGCACACTCCATTTAAATCAAATTTTATCATCAAACACTCTTTATAAATTATATTAATACAATAACAAGTATGTTATTATTTTAATGTAATTCATATTACATCTTATCTGTATAAGAATAATTATGCGTAAAATTAGTGAGTATTTTAAGCCCATAAAATTTGACTCGCCACGGCAGGGATGGCAGTGCGTAACACAATGCCTCTTATTGATAATTTCCTTGAAACTAAACTCGGTGTCTTTATCGACTCACGTCGTGTCCAAGATAAAGCAATATGCTCATTTACGGGCATGGGCACCGTCAAAGGTAAATTCTTTGTAAAAGATGAAGAATACCCACAATTTCTTGATCTCTTACACGAATACCTATTCACACAACAACGTCGCCCTCTTAACCTTGTAGAGCAACGCAGATGTGATCTCTATTCGCCTGTACTTATCGACCTTGATTTCAAATATCCTGCAGAACGCGCTATACAACGACAATTTGAACTCTCACATATTCACGAGTTTATTGAAAAATATGTAGAAAATGTTAACTATTTCTACAACCTTGAAGAACATAAACCATTGCGTTTCTTTGTATCACTACGCCCAGCACCATATGAAGATAAAAAATCAAACTCTACAAATCGTGCAATTAAAGACGGTGTTCATATTGAATGCCCTGATCTAATTCTACATTCAGAACATCAACAAATCCTACGTCATCGCTCAATTGAGCTCAGCAATCTTACAAATGCATTCAAAAACACTGGTTATATTAACTCAGAAAAAGACATCTTTGATGAAGCAATCGTTAAAAAGAATGGATGGTTCTTCTATGGAGAATCTAAACCAGATATCCCTGCATATAATCTCGTTTCCGTTTATACTTATTTCCCTTCTACAGGCGAATTTGAAGCACAAGACCCTGAAGAATATTCTCCTCGTGATCTACTTGAAATCCTATCTATTCGTTACAACCTTCACGTTGATACCATCCCTATTAACCCTGAAGTAGAAGAAGAATGGAAAGAACGCCTTGATTATTGCACTGGAAAACGCATCATTCCAGTCAACAATGAAATTAAAAATAATGAAGTTGAAACTGGTACAATCAATGTTACTACTACCCCATCCAATATGTATGAACAGATTAAACAAGATGAAATCGCTATTGCTAAACGTCTCGCATTAGAATGTCTTTCTGCAGAGCGCGCGGATGCATATCAATCCTGGATTGAGGTTGGCTGGTGTCTATATTACATTGATCAATCTGAAGATATGTTTAATGTCTGGATGGAGTTTAGCAATAAGTCTGGTAAATCTTCTGGTAACAATATTGCAAGTTTACAACGTGACTGGAATCGTGGATGGAATCGTAGCTTTAGTGAACGCCACTTTACTGAAAGATCACTACATATGTGGGCCAAAATGGATAATCCACGCAAGTACAAAGAAATTATGAAAAATAGCTTTATTGACTTTGTTGAACGAGAGGTTGATGCCACACATACACATATTGCACGTCTAATGAAAAAAATGTATGGCAAACAATACTGTGCAGCAGTTGACTCTAAAAAAGTAGAATGGTATGAATTCACGGGTAATTGCTGGAAAAAACTGGCTCAAGGTATTGAACTCCGTAATAAAATGACAACTGAAGTTACTGAAGTTATTATTGAATCTCGACGTGTTATCCGTGAAAAACTCCAATCCGTTAACACCGATCAGAGTTTTATTGATGGGCGTATGAAGAAACTTCTTAATGTCGAAAAAGGACTTTATACTTCGGGCTTCAAAGATTCAGTTATGAAAGATTGTATTGGTCTATTCTATGAGGAAGACTTTGCACAAAAGCTAAACTCTAATCAATTCCTCATTGGATTTAACAATGGTGTTCTTGATCTACACGCAATTCGTACTAAAGAAGATGGTAGTAAAGAATATTATGTTAATTTCCGTAAAGCTGAACCCACTGATTTCGTTACATTTATGGCTGGCCGATACCCAACTAAAAATTGCGACCCCATTGATTATGTAGAATATGATCCTAATGATCCTGAACAAGCTGATATTCACGCTGAAATTGATGACTTTATGGCTAAAGTATTTCCTCGTCCAGAACTCCGTGAATATATGTGGCGTAAACTCGCATCTTGTCTTGAAGGTACTAACAAAGAGCAAACATACGAGACTTGGATTGGTGTAGGTGGTAATGGTAAGAGTAAACTTGTAGATCTAATGTCAATGGCTTTGGGTGATTATACTACATCTCTGCAGTCTACTGCTATGACTCGTAAGCGTCCTGATGCTGGAAATGCAAATCCAGAAATTATGGCTATTCGTAATAAGCGCTTTATCTATATGGCAGAACCTGATGATCGTGAGCCTCTCAATACTTCTCGTATGAAGCAATTTACTGGTGAAGATGATGTAGAAGCACGTGGCCTATTCGAAGAACAATCAAAGTTCAAAATTACTGGTAAAATCTTTATGTTGTGTAATGCATTCCCTGCAATTAATACAATGGATCGAGGTACTTGGCGCCGTGTTCGTGCAGTTCCTTTTGAATCTAAGTTCGTAGATCCTAACGTTGAGGAAGTTAAACCTGGTGAAAATATCTACCCACGTGATAATCAACTGGATAATAAACTCAAAAAGTGGCGAACACTCTTTATGTCACGCCTTGTTCACATCTATAGTACACAATATCTACCTTATGGGCTTGGTAAAGTTCCCAGTATTGTTACAGCAGAATCTAATAAATACCAGGAGTCATTCGATTCTGTTGCGAAATTCATTAATGCACACGTTATCGAAGAGGCTGGATATGAATCTACTATTCGTGAAATCTATTCAGAATATATTGCTTGGTATGCATCTATTGGCGGTGGTGTAGGGCGTAAACTATCACAAAATGACCTATATAAGCGATTGTGTGATAAATGGGGTGGTGAACCATCTGATAAGAAGACATTTAGACGCTTCCATCTCTTTAAGGCTGATGAAGACATTGAAGAATATCGTGCGTCCAAACAATAATTTATATTACCCTAAGGTAACTAATTAATATTGTCTATAATTATTATTTTTACTTTTTTGCTTTTTGCTTACTTTTTTCTAAAAACACTTTTAATAAAAGTGTCCAAAATGGTTTTTGCCGAGCTTTTTCTCAAAAAGCTCATTATGCAAATAAGTATAATAAAATATACAGGAATATTGAAAAAAATATACCTCCAAATATCCCCTTTGCTAAACTTTTACCTGAAAATACTGGGATAAAAGAATATGCATATATAGCAGCCAATATCATAAATAAATATGAAAGTGCTAAGATAGCAGTAGTGTAATCTTCAATAAAATTAACTTTAGAAAGTGACTGCTTTTCAGGCTGAGTATCTCTATAGTAACTAAAATCCTTGTTAAATCTATTTATTATTGCATCATCTTTCTCCACATCTTCTTTCAATTTTTCTTTTTTAGATTTAAGTTCCTTATTGCGTTGCTTTACTTCGTCAACGACTTTACTAAATCCTGCTTTTCCTTCTATTGTATCACCCATTCCTAATGAATCTACCACTATCATTGCCAAGTTTTGTACATCTGTATTTAATTTATTTATTGTACCTGCAAATGCATTTATATTAGTTACTTCATTATTACTTGTACAGTCTTGTATATTTGCATATAAATCATTTAATCCATTTGGCTTAGATTTACATACTGATGCAGATGCATCTCTGTTTTGACAATATCCCCAAGATGTATCATTTGTACCTGCACAATAACACCAAGGGCCTTGTGATCCTGCATCATCATTTGAAGGCATTGCGCACATATTTCCAGCATTTGCTGGAGGCTGTCCTCCTGTCCATTTAGCATTTACATCATTTTGATTACGAGTATTCCCATCTGCTGCTAAGTTATCCCATCGGGCACAACCATTTGTACAACTCTGAGGAGGTGTATAATTTGGACTTAATTGAGGATCCAATGTACTCATCTTATTATGTATTCGGATATATTGTTTTATAAATATTTTTACAAAACATTATATACTCTGACACTATTTATATTTTAAATCTTTTTCTTAAATTACTTTACATATTAGGATTAGTATTTGACAAATTCTTTGACAGAGTTGATGCACTTGAAGCCATTGAATTTGCAGCTGAAGATATTCCTCCTGCTACACTCTGCGCAGCTGATGCTGCCATTCCTGCGGCCCCTGCCGCTACACCCGCTGCATCACTTTCCAATGAACTTAATCCACTCTCTAATCCAGTCAATGCACCTGGGCAAATTGGGAAAGGTATCTTTCCATATTTACCCTTAAATGTACGTCTATCCCAATAGCGATTATTGCGTAATACATCAGTATATTGTGAACGATCAACTACAGTAAATGTAAAAATTATTAATAGTGGTGTTAATAGGGCTACATATAATGTAGTACTAATCATACCCTTTCTCCATACATATGTAAATACGATTGCAGTACATAGAATAATAAATAGCTGTGAATATACAAATAATGAATCTTTCTTATTATTAACAGACCATTGATTCATTTCATATTTTCGACCAGCTAAATCCTTATCATGCGTTACAGCACTGGAATTCTTTTTCTGTTCATTATATATTTGATCTTGTAAACTGTTTAATTGCTTATTACGTTCATTATACATTAAAATTGACTCCTGTGCAGTTGAAGCTCTTTGTAAATCCCCGTAGACCTTTTGAAATGATTGATCTTTTTGTTTAGTTACTTCTTTATATACATTATCTTGTTGACTTTGTAGATATTGTTGTAATTGCCCAGGATTATTCCTTAATTGTTGCAGAGCCGTTGAAAGCTCAATATCTTGAAATAATTTTGTATAATCTATTACTTGATCAAGATTAGTCATTACTATCACTCTTTAAGAAATTATCTAATTACCAGCTGAACGATATACATATATTAATAATCCTATTGCAACTATGTTCATAAACCCGTATAAGTTGAGTAAATTATTGGTATACTTATTCTTTTTCTCAGTAAAATTAACCATTTCCTTATTTAGTTTTGTGGCAGCTGTCTGTGATGATAAAATTTTGTTTTGTTCATCTAATGCCTTTTGTTTCTCTTGAACCTCCTTATTAAACTTTTTAACTTCACTACTTAGATTTGCAGCACCAGACTCCATATCATTGGTTATAGCATTAATTATCTGTGTTAAATCATTTATTTTTTGATTTAGGCGCTGAGTATACTGTAAATATGTCTGTATACCCTGTTGCACATCTCCTGATTGTGTTATATAACCCTGTTGCACAGTTGATAATAGCTTTTGAAGTGCATATTTATATCTTGAATCATAGAAACAATACTCTTCCTTAATTGATGCTAAAAATGATTTCTGTTTTAATACAAAAGTATCACCACTTGATGCACTTGTTGTTGCTGTGGGAACTATATTCTGTGATTTTAATGAACTAACCAATTGATTTAATGTTGCATCCAATAATAGGCCATCGCCGCTTCTATCTGATGCACCAAATGGTGATGCTGGTAATAATCCGTGCTTAATATTATTACCATATTGAGCAGTTAAATCTGAATCAGTTAATGATGTTTTTGCCGTACAAAACATTCCCTTACTATTTTATAATACTTTTTATCAATTCCTCTTGCCAAAAACTCCTGCAACTTTAAGGGCTAAAAATATTATTACTATTAGGGCTGCAATTAATAATGATATTAATATACGTTTATCCATAAAAAACCCTGCAATTGACCCCATTAAAGAACCCTGTGTCGAAGCAATTCCTGCTGCACCAACTGCAACCACTGGCATTGTTATCTTAAATATTACCAAGCCAACTCCAATAAATAAGATAGATATGACCCAGAAATATGGTATTAATCCCTTTCTCACAGGCCTGTCAAGTAAAAAGAGGTTGTGCCGTGATATATCTGTTTTTTTAGACCGGAGTAAAGCATCTCTTGCTATTGCACTATCAACATCAACTTTCATCTCACCCTTTATCTTTTCTAATTGCTTTATATGTGACTGTAACTCACCATTTTCAGCTAACATTCCAGATAGATTTGAATTTAATGCATTTTCCTTTATAGTGTTTATTATATCATCATTTAACTGTATAAATCTCTGCTTTATAGATTCTGCCTTATTAATTAAATCAGTAATTCTCTTAAAATCAGGGTTATTATTACTATCTTGACTTATACCAGCCTTTGATATATAACTCGCAACGGATTTATTTAATTCCGTAATTATTGCCTGAAAGTTTTCCTGTGTTAATTTATCATATCTGTCTTGAAATGTCTTTCTCTTATCAAGCCACGAAGCCATATTCCTATCGTTATTTAGCAAATTAACCATAAAAATATTTGTATTATTTTATCATTTATTATTTATTCTTTTATATAACTCTATGCAATTGTATAGTTTTTTATTATAGATACATTACTTTTTGCAGACTTTTCTATAAAAGCCTTAAGGTGCACATACACGATAAATAATCGCCTCACCTGAAGATTGACTGTATCTTGTAATCTTAATAATATCACCTGGTACAGCTCCAATACAACGTGCAATCGGATCAATATGGAACTTAATCTCTGGTAGTTTAGATTTTGATGTAATATACATTGAGTCCAAGAGATCTTTATGTTTATCCTGTGGCACAATTTCGTGCTTTGGAACAAGAGTATGCTTCAATGGATTCTGTACAATCATATACACACTAAAGAATGATACCAGCAACTTTCTTTTATCTTTCACACCATCCCTTTCAACAGGTAGCATATATTGTTTCAGTGATGTCATATGATGTGCATCACCAACTGGCTCCAGCATCATTACAATTACCTCAGTATTTGGCGCCTCTTCATCAGAGATATCATTAAAGAATGTATCCAGTTTCTGACGACTTAGTTTTGCATATCTTACATCACATACTTTTGTTTCATCATCGCGCTTACTTACCTTAAAACTTAGAGATGGAAATGCATCAATAGCAATCGATATTTCGGCCGGAGAAAACTTACGATACTTATCTACATTATAACCTCTCCCATCTAAAATATCAAGAAGTGTCATACGACTGCGATATACATTGTCTACGTATTCAAAGTTCATTTTCCTAACTAATCCCTATGTATTTGCATTAATCAAATTTTAGGTTCTATTCGAGTTTTTTGACTTCGATTACCGCTCCACCCATTCCTCCTGAATTTCCACGCGGCATTGCCGTCATTCCTCTCATTTCTCCACCCATTTCATCCATTCCTCCCATTCCACCCATAGGGCCCATTGGAGAAGGGCTATAACTTCTTCGAGAAGGCACCATCATTCCACCTGCATATGGGTTTCTTCTCACTTGTCTACCACCACCGCCATATCCTGGAGGAAATAACCCTTCTTGAGCCATTGCTTCTCGCGATGTATCAACTGCATATGTTACACCACCACCAGGCATTGGCGCATACACTGTTGTATCTCCCCCAATTGCTTGTTGATATGCTGGCATCTGCACCCCTCCTTGAAACATTCCACCTTGTACTATTGTGTTATTAACTCCTGGTGCACTTATTAGGCTATCTACTGCATTTATTCCTTGTTGTAAACTCTGCCCAAGTGTATTTACAATTGGTGCAGCTGCTGCAGAAATTGCATTACCTGCTGCATCCAGTGCATTACCTGTTGAATCAACCGCAGATTGTACCATTGATACTCCTTGATTAATTAGACTTGGACCCTGTTCTCCTTCCATCATTGCCATTTGTTGCCCTAATATCATCCCTTCAGGACTTTCTTCTAATACTTGATCTAACTCAGTTTTCTCTGCATCTGTTAATTGTGTTAAGTTAGCACCCATTGCTCGTAATTGATCAATAGATACAGCCGCTTTAGGAATTGCATCAATATATGCAGGTGTGCTCATTTCAGGTAATAATAATCGTGGTAACTCTTTTACAACCTCAGTTGATGTACCTGAAAATTCTAACTCTCTTAACTTCTGTACATCTTTAGTGGTTATATAACGCAGCCCAATATTCAGATATGTTTCCAGCTCCTGACCCAATAACTTAGTAGAATATGGGATTTCTACTTCCACAATACGTGACTTAGGTCTACCAATTGGTGGTAATAATTCTAAATTCTTTTCAGAATCACCTACGTATCTCATTGGGCCATCACACATAGGGCATACAGCAAGACGGAGGCGAGGGTTATATACTGGAATTGTACCACAGGATGCACATAGAGGCATTTTGGCACCATCTGAACGCTCCATAAATGACTCTTTAAAGAAACTTGCTACACCGTGTCCTAAAATTGCGTCGCGGTCCATTTCACCAATCTTCAAACCACCCTGATTACCACGACCACCAGTTGGCTGATGTGTTCTTTGTTCCTTACGACCTTGTCCACGTGCCTGCCATTTATCTTCTACCATATGCTTTAGGCGCATTCCATATACAGGTCCAATAAATATGATTGCTGGTATTAATTCACCTGTTGCACCATTATATAGGAGCTCATTGCCATATTTCTCATATCCGAACTTTTCTAATACAGCACCAATATCCTCCTGTGGAGATCCATCATCCATAAATGAAGTACCATCACCAATTCCTCCTGAGAGTGCAGCAGTCTTTCCTAACAGTTGTTCTAAGTTCTGTGCGATAGTCATACGTGATGGAATTGCGTGAGGATTCATAATCATATCTGGGACAATTCCGTTTTGTGTGCGAGGCATATCGTGACCACGTAACATTGCACCAATTGTGCCCTTCTGGCCGTGCCTGTTTGAGAATTTGTCGCCTAATTCAGGCATTCTGTCTTGAACTACACGGATTTTAACGAGTCTTAGTCCCATATTATTCACCATTACTACAACCTTCTCCACACGACCACGTGTCCAAACCTGTGGAGTTACTGATGCATCCTTTACACTTGTGCCAAGTCTGGAAAACATATATGCGCCAACTAATACAGTGTTTTCATCAACATATTCACCCTCCTTAATAATACCTCTATTATCCAGCTTTGTGTAATCCAGACCTGGCTTTAAGTCCTTCCAATTGGCGACGAGAGTTGGATTGCCAAAGCGTGTGCTTATTTTTTCTTTTGATTTATCATCATCCTCCTCATACGCCTCATATGAACGGAAAGCCATTGTGCGAAACATACCGCGCTGAATTGCATCATAATTCATTACAATACCGTCCTCTTGATTATAACCTGACCAGCAAGCAATTGCCAGAATACAGTTCATTCCATAGGCCATTTTCCCTTCACCCAGGTAGTTGTTATAAATAGTACGTGTAATAGGCATCTCTCCATAACATAGAACGTGTGCAGTATTATCAAAACGATTACGCCAGTTAGTTGCATATACTGATACACCCTGTTTACTCTGAGAACACGATAGTTGATTACGAGGTGATTGATTGTGTGGTGCAAATGGAATCATTGATGTCATCATACTCATAATTGTTGAAGGATGGACCTCAATATGGGTAGTTTCTTTGCGGACATATTCTGGATAATTTGCAATGAAGATTTCATTCTGTTCATAAGGATCAATATACTCCACACAGCCTGTATAGGATGATAGGTTATCAGGATACTCTTCTAAACTAAGGTTTTTGTCTTCTAATGGATCTATAAAATCAGTCGCATCCAGATTTGAATTGCGCCTTAGAGCCAGATTTCCCATCACTAAATCTCTCCAAGTAGGATAAGTGCGGAGTTTCTCAATAGGAATAGGATTGTCCTTTTTCTGATCCAGCCATATTAATGGGCGCATTGGGCGACCTTCATCCATATACAGATATACACAGCGATCTCTGATAGAAAATGTTACACTAACCGAATATGGGAGGCATCCTGAACGTTTAAATGCCTTAAGAGTTGCAGTGAGTAGATGGGGCTTTGCAGTAAATCCGAACATACCGCCATTAAGATAAAATGGGACGAATATAGCACGCTGTTCTTCAGTTACATCTTCAGCAGCATAAACACGGCCTTTTGTGCGTAACCAGATTTTAATTTTATCAGTCTGTGATGCAGTTGAAAATGCAGTTAAAATAGACATATTCTTAGTAATACCGATAGATCCACCAGTAGGAGTTTCAGATGTACAGAAATATCCATATTGTGAAGTATGGAGTTTACGAGGTCCAGTTAGCTTCATTCCTGTATCGAAATCCAGAATTACGCGACGACAATGTGACATAAAGTCCGTGTAGGAAAGTCTGGAAAGTGCTTGCAGGACTCCTGATTTTTCCTCACCCATTCCTGAACCCCATTTCCCTTTATATCCTCGCATTATAATCTCCGTTAAAAGCCCTGGTGCAAATATCTTAACATCATTTCCTGCCTGGAATATATTTCTGAAGTTTTCATCCTTATACAGGACATTCTTGTTGTAGTTGTACTCCTTGTCTATAGCTAATGCGGCTGCCTTAATCCAGGTTTTATATGCATTATTAAAGAGCATTTGTACTAAGAATCCGCTAACAAGACAACGTTGGTTCCTGGTATCATCGCGGTCTGTTTTTTTATCGTATCCCTCAGAAACACGGAGAATTTTCCTTACACAATCCGCTAAAAATACTGCCTGTGAAGAGGGATCATTTGGCATATGAATAAAGAGTTGGTTTCTTATGATATCTAAAACGTGTGCTTCAGAGAAACCTTTGGTTAAAGTCTTTATATATTGGATTGCAGTATAGGAATTTAGGAAAGGATATGCATCGATGATTGAGGGTTGGAGTTTAGGAAGTAGGAGTTTGGCTTCAGGACTTTCAAAGTCTGGGAAAATGAGTTTCAGGATTTCCTCATCGGATTGGAATCCGAGCGCACGGAATAGGACAAATACTGGAATAGCTTTTCGGACAAATGGAATTGACACCTGTAATGTCTCATATGAACTACTCTTTTTGGAATCAAACTTTTTCATTAATGCAAATGCCACTCTCTTAACCTGACGTGTCTCAGATGATAAGCAAGAAATAGATGCATATACTGCAACCTTAGGGTCTCTTTCCTGTGGAGTTATATATAGAGTATTAAATGCTTGTTCTTGACGTGTAATAAGGACTTTTTCAGCACCGTCAATTATAAAATAACCCCCATTATCATAAGGACATTCTCCTGCTTCTTTTAGGAATTCCTTAGGTTTACCGTGTAAAAGACAATAACGACTGTGAAGCATAATAGGAATTTTAAATAACGGCCAGCGTTGGAATGTTTCAGGAGGAACATCTAAATCAATTACTTGTCCAGTTCCAGTTGTATATGCAATTTTAACAATAATGTCTGCATAGACAGTTGAAGCATATGTTAAATTCCGTAGGCGTGCTTCATTAGGATATAATACACGGACTTCTTCTGTTTTTTGGAGACTAACTGTCGGAGTCCCTATTTCTATAGCAGTACCATCAACACCACCCACAAAAATCTCAACTTTGTATTTGTAAATATTTCTATCAGGATCAATTAAATCTTTTAGGATTAAAATTGGATTATTTGCTTTTACAATTGAAACTAAATCCTGTTGCATAAACTGATCATATGAATCTATATGATGTCTTGTATAAGGATATTGTACAGTCCTAAAATACCTATCAATTAATGATCTTGATAGTTCTCTGGCTTCATCTCCTGATAACGACATATCTATCTGAATACTATGTTATGTTTCTTTAATTGATATTTTTAACCACTAAAGAAATATTTATCATATTCTATAAGTTTATAGTTATATTGTAATATTATTATAAATTAAATTATCTATTATATTGTTCATTTATCCATTTATAGGTTATTTGCAATCCTTGTTCTAATGAATATTTTGGTTCCCATTGTAACACTTCTTTAATCAATTTATTATCTGAATTTCTTCCTCTTACACCTTGTGGGCCTTTAATATAATTATATGATATAGGTTTATTTGCAATTTTTTGAATAATATCCGCTAATTGATTAATTGTAACCATTTCTTCAGATCCAATATTAATAGGATTTTTAAATTCAGAGGACATTAATTTTTCAATTGCATCTAAACAATCATCTACATATAAAAAGCTACGTGTCTGTTTACCATCACCAATAATATCAATAGAATCTTGCGCTAAACATATTTTTCTGCATAATGCTGCAGGTGCTTTTTCTTTTCCTCCCTCATATGTTCCATATGGGCCATAAATATTATGAAATCGCGCAATTCTAATATTTAACCCATATTGTTTTTCAAATGATTTATATAAACGTTCTGCAAATAATTTTTCCCATCCATATTCTGTATCAGGTTCTGCGGGATATACTGAATCTTCAGAACATTTAGGATTATCGGGTTCTAACTGATTATATTCTGGATATACACACGCTGAAGATGAAAAAAATATTTTTTTAACTTTCTTTTCTACACATACCTTTAACACATTAGTGTTAATTAATACAGAGTTACTCATTACATCTGCATCAAAACAACCTGCATTAATGTATGTTGCGCCTCCCATATCAGCAGCAAGTTGATAAACTTCATCAGCATTTTCAGGAATAACTTTTCTTACATTTTCAATTTCTCGTAAATCACAATTATAAAACTCTGTAAAATCTATATTAGAATATTCGTGATTTTTAATATCAGCGCCGAATACTTTATTTCCTTTTTGTAATAAACGCTGACTTAAATGACCTCCAATAAATCCACCCGATCCTAAAACAACTATTAGTTTGGTGTCCATTATATACTAATATACATTAATTATTCTTTAAATAAATCACAAACATATGAATTATGTGTTTTATAGCAACATTTATAACATATTAATTTAAAACTTTCCGATGCGTTAGTTTTCAAACATTACATTGATTTATATATCACATTTTAATATATTATATAAATAGAATGAATAATAATACACAGCTTAAACAAAAATATGAAGTTAAAATAAAAAAACTTGGCGATAACTTACAACAGGGTATATATTCTTTTGTTAGAAGCAAATCGGTTCAAGGATTAAAACCTGGTGCACAACTTGAATTAGCTTATAAACCCATCAAGGATGTTGTTTCTTATTTTGAATCTAAAGGTATAAATGAAGATTTAATATTACAATTATTTGAGAAATATTATAAAGAAAACCGTAACAAAGTACCATTTAATTATTTTATTGTTAATAAATTTATTGCATATATTAATGAAGAAGCTGCAAAAAAACAGCAACAAATAATATCTGCTGAACAACAAAGAAGAGTTGAAGAAAAAAGAAGAGTTGCCGCTGCTGCTGAACAACAAAGAATAGCTGAACAACAAAGAATAGCTGCTTCTGCAGCTGTACAACAAGGTAATTGTACAACTTATATAGAAAGAGCAAAGAAACTTCTTAAAGAATTTAATGCAGAAAAAAATAAAATTGAAAAAGATATTGAGAAATATGCAAATGAAAGAGCTCAAGCTGAAAAATTAGCTGCAGAAAAGAATGCAGCTCAAAAGGCAGCTTGTAGTAGTTATGCTGCATACGCAGATAAAGTGAAAAATTTACTTGAGAAATTTATTTCTGAAGAATCATCAAATATTAATAAAGGATTACCTGCTTCATTTATGTCAGGAGTTGCGCCTTTCATGGGTCCTATACCATCTGCTCCAGAAATTAATAACATTAATTCTCCCCCAAGTAATACCATAGCCAAGGCATCTGCTCCACCAGTAAATACAAATGAGGGGGACCCTCTTAACCCTCAAGAAGAAGAAGAAAAAAAAGGCTTCATAATAGGTGGTCGTAGAAAGACACGAGGTAATCATAAACGTGGGTATAAACGTGGATATAAACGTAAAGGGACACGCAAAATACGCAGATAAATAAATATTATTTAAACTTTATAAAAAATTTTCAAATAATATTGCAATGTTTTATATAGCATTTACAGCATATTAATTTTAACTGCTTGAGGCATTAGTTTTCCAAGCATATAATCAGGCTGTCTCTGAACTTGATCGGGTGAAGGCCCTAATTTGCTGCCATTAATTGCAGTTTGTGCATCAAATAATATACTTGGTGGTGAACTGGATGGTATAGGCCTTGAAAATAACTGCTGAACAGTATTTAATAAGCCACCACCTCTTCTTAGAGTTCTCCGTTTGCCACCCTTAAAATGTACAGTATTGTCACCCATTCCTTTTGGAACATTGGTAGGATATTGTGCATTTCCAATTGCTAAATCTAATTTATATGCTGGCTCAGGATTCCAGAATCCGTGATTGACATATTTAGTGTAAATACCATATCCCTCTCCAGGTGCAGAATACATTCCAGCGCGTGTACTATAATCAATAGGCGCACCTGCAATTGGCACAGCAGGGCCAGATGCACCACCCGATCTGCGTAGTGTTTTTCTCTTAGTATGCCTTTTAACGGATGCTAAGTGATCAATATAATCTTCCGCCTCTTTTTTACTTAATTCTTTATGGAATACTCCACGCCATTCCTTACGCAGCCCTTTTACTAAGTCGGAACGTGATTCACCTTTAATTAACATTGCAGTAACATACTCTTCAATATGTTCAAATGAATGCCGTAATTCAGGGATAGACATAATACCTTCATCTTTTTTTGAATGGCTTTTTCTGGTTTTTCTGGTATTTCTAACCATTTCTACTATTTATCAGTCTTATTAAATTGTTTCTAAGAAACTGCGTGATAGATTATTCCCGTTTCCTTTATTACCCTTGTTATTATTTCCTTTATTGTTATTACCCTTATTGTTATTATTTCCCTTATTATTTCCTGTTATATTACCTAATACATTTCCAATACCATTAGTTGCATTATTAATATGTTCAGTAACAGCATTTGTAGCAGTATTAGCGGGAGGTAATGTAATATCAGGCATTGATGGGATAGGTACAGAACCTTTGGTGAAGAAAAGTATGATTGAATAAATGATAAAAAGAATTAATGCACCAATCATTATGGCCGGGGCATAAATTTTTAAACCATCTTGCCAAGTACTTAAGCGATACTCTGAAGCAAATAGTTTGTAGTGATCATATACTCCATAGCTTAGAAGTGCAAAGGCCAAAATTGCAGTTATTAATGGTGTAAAGCGAGGAATAATTAGAAAACATACCAGAATCGCCAATATAAATACAAATAATGAAGGAATGAATAATTCCATATCTATTCACTTTGACGAAAAAGTAAAAAATATATTATATCATTTACTTTTTATATTATGATAGCCTTAATATTTTTATTATAAATATTATTGGGTTTATGCTTTTACTATTGACTGTCCCCCATATGATTATACTTTTTCTAAATCTTATCAATCAAATCAACGTGTGTTAGCATATGTTTACGACAGCAATAACGTTTCAAGCCAAGTTCATTTAATACTTTAAGCTCTACAGTATCCGGGACGGAAGTACCATCCATATAAATGGGGGTTGGGGTGTTTGTACCACGTAATTGCTTAACTTTTTCTTGATAGTACAGCCATTTGTCTGCAAGGGTTTTACCGCAATTCATACAACGAATAGGAATAATCATTCTCTACGAATCCTACGGAAAGGTTTTGCACAATCAAATTTTACAATCTGATATTCCTAAAAACAAATACTTATAAATCCTTTAAATGTCATAGATACTGCGTTATTATATATTAATTATAATTTCATATTGCAACAGAGATGACTTCTGTATTATATAGTGCTGGCCTAAACTATCAATCTGGAAACCCTGTTCGCCAAGAAATTCTTGCTGTTAGACGTGAGGCTGGTGACCTCCGGAAACAAGTAGATTTACTCGTAGAAGAAAATGCTATTTACCGTAAATACATTATAAAACTTCTAAAGAAGGCTGAAGATGATCAGGCTATTAATGAAATGACCCGTGAACTTATGGCAGTTAATAGTGCACAACAGGGTGGAGTGCAACAGCAGCAATCTGGGCAAAATACTGTTGAAGGAGGCGGTTTTCGGCGCTAATTACTTTTCCTCATTTTACCCAACATAGATTCACTTATCTTAATATCATATTCTTCCTCCAAATAACTACGAATTGACTTCAATGATAATGTCGTGTACTTCTTTAAAGTATCCGAGATTGTCTTTAGTTCATCATCAGACCATTTTCCTTTCTTTTTAGATTCAGTTATGGATGGATGTGATTGTGTGTCAGAAGATGATGAGGACCATAACTCTTCATTCTTTGTAATAGCACGTTCTGCACCATCTGATGTAATCTTAATATCACCAATTACAATTTTATCAGAATGAACCTTGTCGTGGCATACTTGACAAATTACAATTAAATTACGAGAATCATTCATATGCGTACCATCTTGTAATATCCCATTTACTGATCCTTGTCGTGGCTTAATATGATGTACTTCCAATTCAGATGTAATAGCTTTATGGCATACTTCACATTCTTTTCTAATAATATTTGTATTCCACGCAGATTTTTCCGCATCATTAATCCGTGTAGACCCCATAATTTTATGACGATTCTTTAAGGCCTGCTCAATAAAATCAAATGGCAGATCCATTGCACGTGCAACTTCTAATCCATATAGTGTTGAACCTGATCCTGGCCTCAAACTACGATCATAAACTAATTTCTTTGTATAAGGATCATAATCAACGTGAAGATGCCATACTTCAACGCACAATTCTTTAGTATTAATCAATTCAGGTAAATCGTGAAGATGTGTTGCAAAAATAAATTTGGCTTTTCTTTCAGACAACCATTGAATACCTGATGCAACTAAGGCTTGCGCTGAAATTGACTCAGTGCCCGCGCACAATTCATCTCCAAGAACAAGGGAATACTTATTTGCATTACGTAAGATATCACGCAGTTCGGACATTTCTACTGCAAATGATGATAGGCCTGCAAATAGATTATCTTGATTTAAGATGCGAGTATATACAGCCTTAAATGGTTTGAGTGTCATATCTTTTGCAGGTACAAAGCATCCTGCTTGTGCTAACAATATACTAATACCAACTGCTTTCATTAGAGTTGATTTACCACTTGCATTCATACCATATACTAACCACCCAACGGGGGACGCGTGGCTTCCCCCGAACCCCCTCAAAGAATGCATTTCTTTTAATTCTGTACTATCAAGTTTCAATATATGAGGGGGGGTGGGGGATGCCGCGTGTCCCCCACCTAATGCAACATCGTGCTTTACATATGATACACGAGATGCAGTTGCTTCAACTAAAGGATGCCTAATATTTTTAATATCAAATCCAGAGCCATTGTCATCCACATCTTGAATTTCAGGGCATACAAAACCGCGTTCTTTAGATACACGTGAAATGCATTGTGTGCAATCAATATGGCAAATCCAATACTCCATCATTGTCCAAATAGATTGTCCAGCTACAGCAATTTCTTGACACGCATCCATCATATATTTTTTAGAGTGTGATTTCAATTGTTCTCTTAGCTTAACAAGCTGTGTATTAAGATTTTGTAGCTTAGTACAATCAATCCATCCGCCTGATTTTAACTCCGAAATCTTAGTACCTTCAGGTAGGTTTGCTATATTTTTCTTTAGCTGCTGTAGATTTACAGTGGAGGACTTAAAGCCAAATGGTTCCTTTTCTCGTTCTTCGAGGCGTATAGAATCTTCTTGAATTCCTCCTTTAGTTGCAATCTCCTTCTTTAGCAGAGAAAACCCATTAATAGTAAAACTAATTTCTTTTTCAATCTGCCCAATGTCTGTATATTTATTAATATTTAAGGGAGTAAGGTCATTACTAACTCTTAGGGATTTATCATATGTAAAATTATTCTCGAAAGTATTAATATAGGAAATCCATTGTTCTTCAGAATATGGTTGTTGTAGACAAGTATTTTTAATAGAATTCATTACCGCTTTAATTGCATTGTATGTCTGAAATAATCCTGAAATCTCGGATTGTGAGATAAGTCCGCATAGGAGTTTGCGATGAAGTCTGGGAAGGTCGTGCATAAAACGGAGTTGTCTTTCAAGGAGTTTTTGCTTTTCTTCGGACATTACCATATATTCCTCAACTTCTCGGAGTCTGGAACGGATTTCATCGGCTTCAGAATATGGACTCAGTAGTCTATCTTTCATTGCACGTTTACCCATTGGAGAAATTGCTAAATTAAATAGACCAATTACAGTTTCCTCCACATTATGACCTGTCATTTGTAATTGCGTCAATGCGTGATTACCACAAATTAGCTTCGTATGGGGAATCCAAGGTTCATTTCTATGAAAAGATTTTAGCATACTGGGATAATGTTCTTCTGCAAATTGTAGTAAATATAGAAGAGCCAGTTCTTCATATTCTGATCGAATACCTAAATATGTCTTTGGTGGTAAAACGGATTTAATAGAATATGCTTTTTGGAGATATTCTGATCGCACCAATTCCTTACTAAAACTACCTATAGTTTCTACTTGTCTAATATGTACAGAAATGGTTTGAGATAGTCCGAAAATACGTCTAAACACATTCTCATCAATAATTTGAAGACCTTTCCAATAAACTAATACTTCTTTTGGCTGAAATACACTCATCATTTGTACCAAGTCATCTGCTGTCCAAATATCTGAACGCCCATTTGCATTGCCAGAATATGTAGTTGTTGTACCAGTAGTTAAATCAAGTGCACCTACGCCAAATACTGGCGCAATTCCTTGCCTCTCTTCAAAATAAATAGTTAAGACATATGGTGTTTCATTACTTGATGTATTCTCGATATGTGTACTTGGTGAAAGGATGCGCGACACTTTTCTTTCTTTAACTTTACCACGGGCATCTTTAATTTGATCTACAATTACTACTGTCCATCCCGCAGATGTTAGACGCCCTGCCCATTTATGCATAACATAATCTGGAAATCCTGCAAATAATACATCAAAATCATCTTCAGATTCAGACTTTTTTACAGATAATTGGATTCCAAGATGCTCTACAATTTCTTTTACATTGCATTTCGTTTCACCTGTATGTACATTCTGTGTATCATACAACTCATAAAAAGATCCTACCATCAAAAATATGGCCGTTTTTTGACCATACTTTTGAGTGTATTGTTTATAGAACTCTTCGTATTCTTTATACATTTAAGACTTATATCACGCGTAATTACAATATATATACGAGATAGAGCTTTAAGCTATTAGATCAGGAGCTATTAGATCACGATTAATTGGATTGCTACATAATATTACATTTATTCTTCTTTGTTGAACCCGCTGGCTTGGCCAATTTATTCCATTCATCAATCGTATATTGCGAACCCATAGATAAATTACAGCGAGAACATATTGGTTTTAAGTTATTAATATCAAGCGTACCGCCATTTGCTTCAGCAATATTATGTCCAACGTGAAAATCAAATGGACTAATCCTATTCTCACACCATACTACTGGACATTTAATTTCAAAGTTCTTTTTTGCATAATGTAGCCAAACTTGTTCCCTTAATGCCCTTGGTATCTTTTCTTTCTCTTTCTTTTCCTTTACAGGAGTAACTTGAGTAGTATTATCTTTAACTTCTTTTTCTGTCGAATCAGAAGATATAGTAAATAGTTGTGGATAAACACGCTGCCCTTTCATATTAATTGGATTATCTGTCGAACTTGTTCTAACTTTTGTTTCCATAAATGATGATCTTGGCGTTGGTTGCGGTGATATCATAGGCGATGATACTGGAGAGACCTTCATACTATCAAGTAGTAATGGCTGTGTATTCATTTACTAACAAAAATAATCTATCTATTATATCATAATCAGACTTTAAACCGAGTCATATTTATTGCAGCTGTTTATTCCGTGACTCCTTAATAACATTTTCAATATTATCTAATTCTGCACTTGTCATTGCAATCGTTTTATATGCTTTAATAAGTGCTGGTGGCATTTCTTTAACTACATTAATTTCAGGAGATTTAAATGAATACATAACTGCTCCTGTTTTATCATTTATTGTAAGAGTTAATTTTACATTATCTTCAAACTCATATACAAGCCCATTATCAACCTTAATAAATGATATTAGCTTTTTAATTCGCTCATTGTAATTCCCAAGTCTAATACCTTGATGGCTTAGAATATTATTTGGATCGATCCTACTATTTACTCCAATACTAAGAGGCATTCCGTTACAATCTGCATCAATCAGACGATCAATTACAAAGCATTTATCGTTATTCTTATCATTTTTATTAATTTTAAGTAAATGTTTTTGAAACTCAGTATAGGATGTATCAGTAAGAGTATTTGTAATACTATTTGCTAAATAATTCCTATAATATTTTTTTCCAATAATAATTCCTCCTACAGCAAGTGCAGTTAGTCCAAGGCCAGTAGTAAGCATTTTAATATCTGTCATTATATCTATAAATGTTTTAAGTGATGTCATTATATCAAATTTTATTATAAATCCTCATAATTATTTAATGCTGCTCTTTTCATATTAGGAACATATCTATACCAATAAATATATTCACATAATCCAATAAATCCTATTAAATATACAATACCTATTACTGTCAATAATTCCATTATATTATATGGTAGTGTTATATTGCTTTATATATTACTTTATATGTTCAAATTTATTCTAATTACAGCGCTTTTCCAGCAACAATATGGGCATCAGTTGCAATTTGTCTTAAAACAGATTCTGGCGCTTTACTTGTTGGTTTTATTAGTTTCTTTTTAATTAGTTCTTCTTTTAGCTTATCAATTGGCATATCTTTAACCTTATCACGCAGCTTTTTGGCACGTGTCATACGCTTATGGAGTGTAGTTACACCTACAGTTACTTTTCTGGCCTTTTTAGTCTTCTCCTTTTTATGTATCTGTTTTGGTGCATCGTTGTTTTTAGGATTAAGATGAATCTTCTTATGAGTAGTATGTTTTCGTAATTCTACCTTAATATGTTTATCGGATGTACTTCCTCCTCCAGTTTGTTGTTGTTGCGTTTGATGTTGTTGTGATTGTAAGGTAGCAGGAGGAGCATATATTGATACAGATGGTGCAGGGGCAATTCTTGGAGTATGAGCTATTATAGTTGGCTGTACATAGTTTACTGGAGCAGGGCTTGATTGCATTATAGAATTTACTGCACCGCCTATTTTTGTAATAACAGTCTCGCTGCTATTAGATTCCATACCTCCATCCTGTGCATTTTTACGTGTACTACCACGTGGTTTTTTAGGCTTACCACCTGTCATGGAACTTGGTGTAACCGTAAATGATTTAATATTGGGATCCATTACTCTTGTTATTATTAGAACAGAACTTAAATAGTATTCATAGATATACAGAATAATACACCTTCCACGCCCCTAAATTTAAAAATTGATTATCGGATTTGATATAATTTTGGTGTATTAAACGTCAAAATGTCTTCTGAAAACGATCTTATTCCAAGTTATCGCCACGTCCTTGAGGCGTTTATCTCTCAATCTGATGGAAAACAAATTATTAGTCATCAGATTGAGTCATTTAATCAGTTTATGGAAGTAGATATTCCTGAAATTATTCATATGGCCAATCCTATTATGTCCTTTGGCTCGCCGGAAATTCCTCTGGCTGGCCCACGATCTGCATTAGCAACTGCTACTGGGCTATCAACTACCGCTGCAAACGCACTTATGGGTAGTAATGGTTCTGATGCAATTAATGGTGCTAATTCAAAAAGAGTGCAGCATGAATATGAAGTATCGCTGGAGTTTGAAAAAATCTCTATTCGTAAACCTACTATCTTTGAAAATAATGGAGCTATTCATCCTATGCTGCCAAATGATGCACGACTACGTAACCTTACATATGCATCACCTCTCAACGTAGATGTAAAAGTTACAACCACATTTATTGATCACAATCGTAATAGCATTCGTGAATCAAATGTGCGTATTTTCCCCAATGTACATCTTGGAAAGATTCCAGTAATGGTAGGGTCCAAATATTGTCTTCTGCACGATCAAAAACATATTCATCCTTCAAAACTCGGAGAATGCGCTGAAGATGTTGGTGGATACTTTATTATTCAAGGCGGTGAACGTGCAATGATTTCAATGGAACGTATGTCTGAAAATCGCCCATTTGTATTCCGCAATGGCCGCGGTAATGCTAAAGAAATGGAAGTTGTTGAGATCAAATGTATTGGGCCAGATAATGATCAAGTTCCTAAATCAAACTCCATTAAAATTGTCTATCATCCTAAAAATCAGCTAATTACTATGCTTCGTGTATCTGTACCTCGGTTTAAGACTGATATTCCTCTATGGATCCTATTCCGTGCACTTGGAGTTATTGCCGATAAAGATATCTATGAACTAATTATTGGGGAGATTGATACACTTTATGACACTGTACTACGCGAAAGTATTGAAGAAGGTTCCGTTGTCCGAACACAAGAAGAAGCTTTAGCCTGGCTTGGTCAGCACACAAATGCGTGGTCTGTAAAATCTCAAAAGCAAACTAATGTTCAAGATATTCTAAGTGAAGAACTATTTCCTCATATTGGCGGTGTAGATATGAATTATGAAAAGGCGTGTTTCCTTGCACATATGACACGCAAAGTGCTTTGGACATCTACTCAGCGCATTCCCACAGATGATCGTGATGCATACCCCAATAAACGTGTAGATATCCCTGGTTTCCTGCTTGCTGATCTATTCAGAAAAACTTACAACAATCGTATGGTAAAAGATATGAAAGCAGCACTGTCTAAAGAAATCCATAGCGGCTCCTGGAAAGCAACTGGTAATTGGACTGAAATTGTTAATATTAATAACATTAATAAGATTATTAAGTCTACTATTCTGGATGTAGCACTAAAATCTTCGCTTGCTACTGGTAATTTCGGTAGCGGTAAAATTGGCGGCCCTTCTAAAATTGGTGTATCACAAGTGCTTAACAGAATGAATTATTCCGCCTCTATCTCTCACTTGCGGCGTATTTCAACGCCTATTGAGAAGACTGGTAAGCTAATTGCACCACGTAAACAACATAACACACAGTGGGGCTATTGCTGCCCGTGTGAAACTCCTGAAGGACACGGTGTAGGTGTAATTAAAAATATGGCAACTACGACTATGATTAGTATCTTTAGCTCACCTATTACAGTATACGCATTTATTCAAAATCTCAATAAGCTAATTCTACTAAAGGATGCTGATATTCAGCAAAAGCATAGTGAAACACGTGTATTCCTTAATGGTTCTTGGATTGGTATGTTTCTAAATAGCGAGGCACAAGAAATTGTGGATATTCTAAGAAAAGCAAAACGTTCTGGCAAGCTGCACATTCACACTGGAATTATTTGGAAAAATGCATTCAAAGAACTCTGGATTACTACTGAAGCGGGCCGTGTAATTCGCCCTGTATACTATGCACCAACAATTCGCGAGATTGCCGCTGATAAATCTGGCACTTTGAAACAACAGATTCTTGATACCAAGGACTGGAATCAACTTCTGCTATGGGAATCACCCACTGGAAAGAATCTATTCGAGTATATTGATTCTGGTGAAACTGAAGGCACTTACATTGCAATGGATTACGATAAAGCTATTAATGAGAAATCAACTACACATTGTGAGATTCACCCCAGTGTACTTCTTGGAACAACTGCATCGTGTATTCCATTCCCAGATCATAATCAATCACCTCGTAATGCATATCAGAGTTCTATGGGAAAACAAGCAATGGGTATTTACTCCCTAAACTTCCGTGAAAGATTTGATGCACTTGGGCACGTACTATGTTATCCTGAAATCCCAATGGTATCTCCTTATATGAGTAAGTTCTATGGAGCAACCAGTCTACCACAGGGTCAAAATGTAGTAGTAGCAATTATGACATATTCAGGCTACAATCAAGAAGATTCTATTATGATTAATCGCGGGTCGCTTGATCGTGGCCGTTATCGCTCAATCTTTTATCGAACCTATAAGGATGAAGAGAGGAAAAATCAGAGTAGCGGTGAAGAAGAGAAATTCTGCAATCCTGATCCAACTGAGACTAAGCATATGAAAAATGCTCACTATGACAAACTGGGTGAAGATGGATTTATTCCTAAAGATCAGTATGTAACACCAGATGATGTTCTCATTGGTAAAGTTGTTCCTCTACGTGTAGCAACAGGAACAGTTCTCCCTGTAGGAGCTAAAAAGCAACGTGATGTTAGTAAGATGCCACGTAATAATGAAAGTGGATATGTAGATAAGATTTATAAGAATCGTAATGGAGAGGGATACAACTTTGTAAAGATTCGTATGCGTCAAGATCGTATTCCTGAGATTGGTGATAAATTTGCAACGCGTCATGCACAGAAAGGTACTACAGGTATGATTCTAAATCCTGAAGATATGCCACAGACTGCAAATGGTATTATTCCTGATATTATTATGAATCCACACGCTATTCCTTCACGTATGACTATTGGACAACTTATGGAGACACTTCTCAGCAAGTTGGGATGTATGGCTGGATGTCTTGGAGACGCATCACCATTCAATGGAACAACAATTGATGAAATCTCTAAGCATCTGCGAGATAAATATGGAATGGAACCCTATGGTAATGAAATTATGTATAATGGATATACTGGACGTATGATGGAAACAAGTATCTTTATTGGACCTTGTTATTATCAGCGTCTGCGCCACTGTGCTGCAGATAAACAACACTCACGTGCATCAGGACCGCTTGTTATGCTCACACGTCAGCCAGCAGAAGGTCGTGCGCGTGAAGGTGGTCTACGTTTTGGTGAAATGGAACGTGATTGTGTAGTAGCACACGGTATGGCTGAATTTACTAAAGAACGACTAATGGAATGCTCAGATTCATTCTCGTGTTACTCCTGCAAAGACTGTGGTTTACTTGCAGTTGCAAACCCTGAACAGGGAATCTGGTCTTGTAAGGGATGTGGAAATAACACTAACTTTAGCCATATTAATGTACCATATGCTACTAAACTGTTGCTGCAAGAACTTGAGACAATGAACATTAGTTCACGCTTGATTACTCAACAAAAACTTATTACAAACTCCTAAATAACATAAATATAGGAATATAAAGGAGTAATATTATTTATTAACAATAATATGCACGAAACACTACATAGTAATGTAAAAGGATTCATTGATGAATCTATTAATTTTTCTAATTTTACATATGTTAGAGGATGGTCGTTTCACGAGAGATATGGTGTGTGTCCTCTTCGTATTAAATATGGAAACACACTGGGTGATGTAGAAGTTATTCCTCGTAAGGATGTGACTGAACATTATAATAAAAATAATATTATTCTGTGTGGTTGGAGAATTAAATTTCCTAAGGGTAACTTTGCAGATATTCAAATGGAAATTAATAATGAATGGCATACTATTTTTTCTGTAAATTCCTCTAATGCATCTGAATCTCCTATTGTAATTATTAATGATGATAATAGAGTGAGAGTTGAAGAAGTACAAAAACAAGTGCAGTCGGTAGTACAAGGGCAAGTGCAACAAACAAAAGATAAAGAGGAATACTCTAAGACAAAGAATGAAATTGTACTACCTGAAAATATTTCTGTAGAAGCACTTATTAAAAAGTTCGCTGAACAAAATAATATTACTTCGAACTATAATGTTTTAGATGCACGTCTTTCTTTAAAGATTCCCTCATTTGTGGTAGTTGATAATTTTTATGAAAATCCAGACTCTGTTCGTAATTTTGCATTATCACAGGCATTTAACGAACACAAGGACTATCATAAAGGAAAACGGACAGATAATTGTTTCCGATTTAATGGAATTAAAGAGGATTTTGAACGTATTTTAGGGGTAAAAATTAAAAATTGGGACAAATATGGTACAAATGGATGTTTTCAGATATGTGTTGCAGGAGATCAAATAGTATATCACAATGATGTTCAAGAATATGCTGCAGTACTATTTCTAACACCAGATGCACCTATTAATACAGGTACATCATTTTATCGTTCTAAACATACCAAGACTATGAAGCCTACTGCAGATAATTCGGACATCATTTTTAAAAATGGATTCTTAGACTCTACGGAGTTTGAAATGGTTGATACTGTTGGAAATGTATATAACAGAATTGTATTGTTTGATTCTAAAATGATACACGCTGCGACACAATACTTTGGAACTAATGAGAAAAATGGAAGACTATTTCAGCTATTCTTTTTTGATCTTGATAATTAGAAAATGCGTGTTTCAGGAGCTTCATATGTAGCCGAATTTGTAGGTACTTTCTTTTTTATTCTATCCATTTTTGCAAGTGGTGGTAATCCTCTAATAATTGGTGCATCATTAGCATTAGTTATTTTCTTAATTGCAAATGTCAGCGGTGGTAATGTAAACCCTGCTGTTTCTCTTGCAATGTACATGAATGGTGAGCTAAAGGCATCTGATCTATTCTCTTATGTGTTCTCACAGCTACTTGGTGGTGTAAGTGCATACTATGCATACAAGATGGTCCAATAGCACTTTTGCTAAAAGTGCCCAAAATGCCAATTTTGGAATTATATCCTTAATATTATAATTTAATTAGTTAATAACTATTATAATTATATTATCACTTACCAGTTGCGGTTTTTGGGGCCTTTTTTCCAAATTATGGTTTTTGCAGACTTTTTTCAAAAAGTCTATTTTTTAACCATACCATACGCCATTAAACATAGAATTCCTATAACAGCCATTGTTGCTGGTTTTGACATAAAGTTTTGAAATGATTCACTATTTGTAATAGGAGTTCCATCAGGATTATATGTTTTTGGAGCAGCAACCCATTTATCCCTGGGAAGATTGATAGGATCTCCATTGGCATCTGTATCTTGAACCCATTTAGTCTGAACATAGCCATTTCCACTTGGAACGGCTGAATTAGGATCATCAATCCACACTTCATTTGTATCAGGATCCATTATACGACCATAACCATCTCCTACTGGAAGTGTAACTTGTTTACATTGAGGATATCCTGAACCAAATAGTGAATTCATTAATGGAAAAGGATTTAATGCATGTTCAGCATCCTCAATCATTCCTGGTGCTAAACCCTTTAAAGGTGGTAGACCCATTTCAGCCATTACAGTTTGAATCTTATCTCCTAATGCATTACCTTGAGGTATACCATTCATATATTGCCACATATCAGCCCCATTTGAACATTTCATTCCAGTTTTAATATAATAATTTACACCTAAAGGCTGTAAAGGCATTCCTTGTGTTAACCCAGTTGATGGTGCACCAAACCCAATTTGATCTGCATAAAATCCTACGCCTTTTACTGCATTAATGACATCAGTCATTGAATCTCCAACATTTACACCAATTTGTGGCGGAGTCATCATTGCGTCAGCAGGTTTATAAGGTGATCCAAAGAATCCTATTCCTGATGGTACCATACTCGGAAGGATTGATGTTCTTTTCTCTGAACCTTGTTGCGGCGCTGAATTATTCTTTGGTGGCACAACTGCATTATTTGCAGCGTTAGTTAGACTTGATAAGAAACTCATTTGCTTCTCCCTACTTCAGGATATTGTTTTTGGCAGGCTTTTTTAAAAATCCCGTGTTTAAAAATTGATTTGTATTCCGCTAAATATACATAGGGCAGCAATAATGGAATCCTTATTTAAGTTACGTAATATTTCTCCAAATATCAATGAAATTGAGTTTGCCTCTGGTAAATCTGGTTTACAGAATGAACTCAATACTTTTGAAACTTGGGAAGATGACTCCGAATCCAATAAATTTAAGACTTTTGATGCAGATACTTGCCCTCTCTGTTTTAATACCGATTGTCTTGATATGTCCGAATTAGTTACCTGCAAACAATGCGGGTACGTAGTTAGTAGACCATTTGATAATACCGCTGAATATCGTTACTTCTCACACGAAGATCGTAATGGAGATCCCACACGCGTTGGTGCACCTCAAGATCCACGTCTACCTGAAGCATCACTTGGAACTGTAATTCTCGGTGGCGTTGGTACTGCTAAAACTATGTATCGTGTTCGTAAATATCATTCTTGGAATACAGTACCATATAAGGAACGTTCATTTATTCAAACGTGTGAACGCCTTTCTTTAATTGGATTAAACTCTGGAATTAATAATTCAATTATTGAAGAAACTAAAAATCTATACACCACTTTACAGGATATTGGCGGGCGTCAGGGCCTAAGTCGTGATGCATTACTTTCAGCTTGTTTATATATGAGTTTGAAACAATCTGGATCACCACGTAAACCTAAAGAAATTGCTGAAATCTTTGGGCTTAACTCCGCAACTTTTACCAAAGCACTTAAACAAATGCAAGAAGTTATGGCGCTTGCAAGACAGAAGGGGCTCCTTAATAATGCATCATCTAATAAGCCCAGTCAATCAAGTACTAAAGCTATTGAATATATTCAGCTACCCTTGAGTCGTCTTCCTATTCCACGAAATCAAATGGAGCATCTATTTATGCTTTGTAAGCGTATTGCTGAAAAGGCAGATGAATCTGGACTTTCTCAAGAGAATATGCCACCAAGCTTAGCAGCAGGATGTGTTGCATTTGTAATTAAACGCTGTGAAACTCTGTCAAATATTACAGTTGCAAAAATTGCAGAAGCCAGTGAAATTTCAGTAGCAACTCTTCAGAAATGTTTGCGCCGTCTTGAAACACAATCAGAGGCACTTGAGACTGTTCTGTAATTTAATTATGATATATTCATAGTAATGGGTGCTGGACAGAGCTTACCAAGCCAATTAACTTTGTCTAAAGTTACAGAATTAACAAAAGAACCACGATTTATTATGAATAATATACTAAACTATATGCTTAAAGAATTAAGTATACGGGATATTTATTCTCTTTCTAATCCTAATGAATGTAAAAAATATGTTCTTGTACTTGCCAATAATATTTATAAACGATTCTATGAATTAGGTATTTCAGTCTATAAAGGTAAAAAAGACGTTCTATTATTTCGTTCTGTTAAAGATCTAACTACAAATCCTTCTGAATCTGAAAAGGTAGAACAACAAGGGCTCTGTCTTATTTTAGCATATTTTTATGTCAGAATATTCCAAATATATGGAGCTATTGCATTATCTTTAATGGATGATATTAATATTATTTCTGAGAAAACTTCCTATATTAATACTTCATCGAATGTTGATAGACTTAAAACACCTGGTACACGCCCGCAAATAGTATCATATGGTGGCGGTATAAGCGGTGGCATAAGCGGTGGCGGTAAATTAGCAACTGGCAATCCATACTATTTTTTAAATGAATATCTTGAAGATGATTTTACTGCATCATATGGATTTAAAACTAAATATTCTAAATCTGGAAGTTCTGTTATGATTTTCTTTAATAGTACAGGTACATCAAGTGGAACATTTACTATTGGTAATTTTTCTGGTACTAAACCCGTTGCAAGATTAGCTATTAATTCTGCCGATTCCGAAATATTTGGAACTCGTAGTTTTGTTTTTGCATCTATTACTATCAAAAAGAAATCAGATGATGTTGGTACTACTATTAAAATACCTGATAGTGTATTAAAACCTAAGAAGTTTAGTGTTGATAGCGGTACTAAAAATCCCGTTACAGGAAGAATACAATATTTAATTAAAAAAACTGCTTCAAGCGATCCCCAGACTATTACAGAATATTTTGATGATACATTAAACAATATTGTTACTTATTTACAAAGTGTTGTAAAAGATAGTGGTATTAATGTGTCCAGTTATAATACTACAAAGTCTGCTGATACATATTATATTTCTGAAGAAAAAGAAAGAGATATTCCTGATGCATTAAAACTCAATAAATTATTATTTGCATTAAAACAAAAACCTCTTGGGCATTGTGTTGCGCGGGGTCTACAGCTTTTAAAGTCGATTCCTTTGGCTGGTGAAGATGGATACTCTAATATCTGTAAGGCTAAATTTATTGAAACAAAAGATGGTGCTACACGTAGTGGTATTCCTGAACCTGGTAGTAGTCTTAAAACGAGCCCTGGTATGTTTGCTTTAGCACAGCTTTTTTATGATACTGTTCAAAAAGGTACTCCAAAATTAGGAGTTAGCGAACAGTCTCTAAAACAATTTACTGAATTTGCTAAAACAATGTCTATTCTTTTTGGCTCAGAAACTCCTAATGAATATACGCTTGTCCAACAAGGTATTGACTCAATATCAAATAAAAGAGATGCAAAATTATGCGATGGTAAGAAAGATAGTGAAATAAGAGTACCTGCTGGAAAAGTAGGTGATGTATATAAATATGTAAACTTAATGTTCAGAAAACACGTTGAACATAGTGCAAAAGCTATGCAGATTTTTAATATGTTGTTTAATATTAAAAAGGATAAGTCTACACAGCAGATAATTATTGCATTTAATGATAATATTCTTAAGATTGGTATTCCTGAAATTAATAGAATATCATATATTGCTCGACAATATTTAATAAACTATTACACTGATTGTGAATCATTTTATCTTAAAGGAATGCGTGAAGTTCTTTCTGCTACTGAACCTGTACCTGCACCAGGAACAGGTGCAACTGGAACAACTGCAACTGGAGCAAGTGCAACTGGAGCAAGTGCAACGGGAGCAACACCAGGGAAAGGAGCTGCAGGGATGCCAGGATCAGCAGCTACAGTAATTTAAACACTATATTTATTACGTTTTACAGTTGATTTTTCTTTAACATACATTACAGTTTTAAATAATATTATTAATATAAAAATTATTACTAATATTATCGCTGTATTTATACAGAGTTTCTCAATATTATAATATGTTTCATATTCCATTTATACTGTAATAATATAAGATTTCTTTATATTAATAGAAGATGTCCATTGATATGAGTACCAATGAAATGCGCCATCCATTTTCCATATTGGGTTATTTCCAGTCCATTCAGAATTCATCCAAACCATATCAAAAATATTAGAAACGGACTCGGATAATTCTAATGCACCTTTTTCTCGGATTTCTGATGGTAAATTAGGAGTCTCAATCCATCCTGTACACCATCCTATTTTATTATTATTATACCTCTGATAAGTATCTTGAAAACAAGCTAAAATTCTGTGACCTTTAAATGTATATAGTTTCCAATATTGATTCTCTGTATTATATTTATTAACAATTAGGAAAAGTCTGTTATTAAATTCTCTGAAAATATCCAGAGTCCTAAATCCGTTTTCAGGACACAGACTTTTAACATTTTCAGAGTCCTGCCAGATTCTTGCCAGACTTTCATTTTTGTGCCTCAGACTCCTAAAAACATAAACTCCTGAATATATCGGTTTATTTATTGTCTGAACTAATCTTCCCTCTTTAAGAAACAGACTATATGGCTTTTTATTTGTATTAACATAATTATGGAGTTTATTTAAGAGATATCTCCCCAATCCTTTATTTCTCCAGCCTGGATGGACACAAAAACAATCTTCACAATATATTTCTTCATTATTATATAAAAAGTTTCCTAAATATTTATAGCGTATTGATGCAACAATTTTATCTGATTGTAACAATAGTATTATAGTATCCTTATCGGTTAGGAGTTTATCAATAGGAATTATTAGTTTAGGAGCAGCGGAGATGGCACACCCATTAGGAATAGGAGTTTCATTTTCGGATAATCCGAAAAAATCGGATAGGAAAGTCTGCAAATCAGACAAGTCCTGGTTTAGGAGTTTTCCTCGGACTTTCCTATCCAGAATCCTACATTCCAAATTATGAGGAATATCAAAATTCTTTTCTGAATATATTAATGAACAAAATGGACTCCTATTAAATAGTGTTTTAAATATATTACTAATTGGATATGATAACCAAAAGCTCATAATATTAGAATTATCAGAATTGTTTATATTAAAGAATAGACACTATATATAGATAATGGAATTTCGTAAAAGAAGTCGATCAAATCCTCTTAATGACGATGATGATATTAATGATTTAATTAGTGTTAAAGAAAATACCCATAGAAATATGTGCTATAATACAGTAGTATGGATATTTAAAGTAGTAACTTGTCAATGTTGCAGTTATAGAAAGAAGAAAGAACTTAAAGCAGCTGAAAACCGAACAGATTCCAGTTTTGCGCACTTTTCAAAAAGTGCTGATAATCTAAAGCGGGCCGCGTATATTTCGCAAGTATAGCACTACAATATCAGGGCACCATCGAGGATTTAATCGTGTTGTCTTTGGATCAAACCAATCGATTGCATCTTTTTCTTTTTTATCACGCGACCATCTTTGAAATCCTTTAGGATGCTCTTTGGCCCATTTAAATACTGACTCAGCACGCTGTAATTCTTCAGGCGTTATAAACCCTTGGAATAAGTGATACTGGAAATAATGATTTGGAGGTGAATCTGCTTCTTGTGATTGAAATACTAAGCCTGTATGTTTAAGATTTTTAATATCTTTTACGTGTGCTTCTTCATCAGTTTCTCTTAATATATTTTCCTTTAAGAGATTTAATATACTCCTATGAGGATTATGATCTTTCCATTCCATCTGCCCTTTACCAGCAGGCTCCCAAGCAGCACTTGTCTTTCTTTTATGAGTATTCTTTGATACTAAAAAATGTTGAGGATTAAATGGCTCATTTGTTGGATGCAAAAATATGGCTGAACGTAAATATACACGCCATCCTTCCTTAGGATGTTCTACATAGAAATACTTCTTTGCTGGATCATATGGTAAACGCTCTCCACCTCTTCGGAGACCTGGCTGAAATACATCAAATAATTGTACCATTCCTTATTATTTATTAATATTATAAAGTGACCATAAAATCTATTATAATTTTAAGGAATCTGGTTTTGCCGAGCTAAGCACTTGCCCGCCAAGTGCGCAAGGCGGAGTGTTAATAATGCCTTCTAATCTCAAAAGCTCATTCGGGATTTCTATTAAAAAATAAAATATATCCATATGGGAATGACATTGGAGTTAAATCCACATATTTACTATATGTCCATCCATTTCTCTGTGCCTTTTGCACAATTTCCTGTATAGATGGCATATGGAGAATATGTTTTTGTCTTCTTGTTGATCCATCCTTAAAACGGAATGTTTCACGGAATTCTGCACGAGGATCATCTAAATCAAATACTGCCTCATATTCAAACTTGTCAAATACTACCTTTGATTTTGTTATTCGTTCCTTAGAATACTTTTGAGGGCTAAATCCAACCCATTGATTTGCTGAATCTAACACAGGCTCAAACTTATATTTATTAACTGCTTCTATGGCTAATGTACCACCTGGTTTTACCCATAAAGCTAAATTCCTAAATAACATATCCAAATCATGGAAATAATAGACTGTAAAATATAATAAACACGCATCCGTAAATTCTGCAGCTGATGCTGCCCCAGCACCCACTAAATCCATTTGACGAAATTCAACATTTTGCCTCTGTAACTCTGTTAACGTTGTACCTGGTAATGTTGTACCTTTTGCATATCTTATCATTGCTTGACTTCTATCAATTCCTACTACGTTACCTGCACCCTGTTTAGCAAAACTACACGCTGCGATACCAATTCCGCAACCCGCATCTAATATAGTTAATTGATCTTTAGAGTTCTTTTTAGTAAATTCCTCCATACATATAGCAGATTCAGCTTGTATTAATTTCTCATTCTGTGTTAACTTAGTAAATACAGATGCATAAAAATCATCAAATAAATCCTCATTTACCAGCCATTCATATTTTGACTTTTTTGCCTCTGTTTCATTAACCGTCTCTGAACCCTCTCCACCTGTTTCTGTATTATTTACAAACCCTTCTTTTATCGTTATAACATTGTATGCAGTTAATTTATCCAATCCTAATACAACAATATAGCTTATTAGTATTAAAATTAAGGCTGTTCCAAATACAGATTTAATAGAATCCATCATAAATAGTGTTATAAATATAGCAATAAGAATAACTGCTATAAAAATAATTAATGAATTAGTCATTGCTTATTCCCTACTTTCATTATGATTTACTAATTTTGTAAGTTTTCTTCAGCGCTTCTTTTGCTTTTTGTGTTTTGTGTCTTTTGACACCCCGTTTTTTGTGTGTCTTTCGACAAGTATTAGCTGTTACACTTTTGGAGCACTCACTTGAATATACTGCAATTTTTTTACAAACAGATGTAAATGGATCCTTAAAATTACTATCAAGCCCACATCGCATTCTCCATAACCAAGCAATTGTAGAACGACGACAATTTAGATTAGGCGGATTATTCTTTTCAACTTCTTCCCATCTTTTAGCAATCTCTCCTGGGAGAACGGCCGGAAGAAATGACCAAAAACGTCGAAACCAATATAATCTATCATTTAAACCCAGCACATTCCATTTATTCTTTTCACATTTGTCTTTACATTTATAAACATCTGCTGGACAGTTAGGCATAGGTTTTGAATGTTTTGTTGTTTCTTTTGGATGATTATATGCAACCGCAAATAAAAAGTCCCAAAATGTACTTAAATGTTGCTGCCAATCACACTGCAACCATTTTTCATAGAATTTGCTAATATCTGAAAAATTAGGATTTGCATTAGGATTTAATCCCTGTTTTCTCAGTTTATCATTTACACAATTATGAATATTATACATCCATTTTTTCAAATCCAATCCTGGATTTAAATTAACATATGTTTTAAATGGATATTCTTGATAATAATCTGTTAGCGATGCCCTGCAGAATTTACACGGTAAAATATATGGAAGAGACTCAAAAAACTGTGCATATGTCACCGCATTTGCTGGCGAATACTTGTAGTCAAATGTAATCAGGTGGAGTAATTTCCATCCTGATGGACCCCAGAAACGCGTATCCATTCTCCTATTTTATTTTTATTATTTAATTCTATTAGTTTAAATAATTAGATTAAATAATATTATTTATTATATATGTTAGTATTTCTTAATCCATACCAAATCCTCTGTAGGAAAGTGGTGCTAAGTAAGGGCGAACTGTATCAGTTACTACATCTTCTGCCTTACATTTCACCACAGCCGGGGGACAAACGGAACGTGGGCAAGGTGCACACGCAGGGCATTTAGTTGGTGGTGGGCACTTAACTTCAGGGCAACGAGCACGAGGGCAAGGAGGGCATTCACCCTTAGGCTTATTGCACTTAGAACAATCCAATATTACAGGGCCATTCTTAGGAATAGAACTCTTTAATACGTAATTGCTTAAATCAGGCACTGGAGGGCACTCACTCTTGAGAATGTAATTGCTTAAATCAGGCACTGGAGGGCAAGGTGGTATTGAGCTCTTTAATACATATTTACTCATATCAGGTTGTTTACATTCAGGCATTGCCGGACAAATAGGGCGTGGTGATGGTTTAGGGCAATTACAAGGGCATTTATCACCGCAAGAATCACATTGCATTTCTCCTAAGTTTTGAAAGCCTTCCTTGCGAAATCTTGATAAAAATAGACCAACCGCAATACCTACTACAAATAATCCTAACATATGAATTGTGAACTTCATTCCTCTGTTGAATACCTACTTTTTATCTTATGTTTTTATCTATTTTGATTCATCTTTTCTGATATAAATCATATCTTCAAATTGCCCTAATACAACATTAATAGCAATAATCCTATTATCTTTTATTCTATCTTCTAATTCATCTTTAGGGCATACAAATTGTCGTGTAAAATATGTATGAAGATCACGCGTATCAGTTAAATATTTTTCAACATATGAATAGGCCATTTCAGATGTAGGAAAACAACCCATAAATTGCCTATCAGGAAATGGTTTATCGACTGCACGGATAATTACATCGGACTCTACTATGAACTCCACAGGCATTCTACTGTACTTTGCACTTTTAAAAAAAGTGCCCAAAACCATATTTTTTTACAAGTATTGTTCTACTAATATAGTTTTTGGGGACTTTTTCCTAAAAAGTCCATTAGTAGTTTGCAATTCTCCATCCAGACCAATCCATTGGAGGGCATCCACATGTTTCAGGTAATGCAGGATCCATTGTTGCCTGTAAACGACTGCAAATCATACGCGCATATCCCTTCCAAGAAAAATCATTTGAAACCTTAGTTCCTTCTGGCATTATCCCATAATCACTTGATTTTAATCCACGCTTCTTCACCTGCTCCTCTATCTGCTTTGAACGTGCTTGCCAGTCAAAATGTGCTGGCCCCCTACCTGCTTCTACTGGCTTTTGAGCATACTGATCGGTTACTTTCCCTTGATCAAGTATATTAAATTGAGGACCATTAATATTTGATAAATCAGTTGCAGAAGGAAATCCTGTCTGATCTACACTTGAACTTGCTTGTTTATCTCTATTTAATCCATTTCCATTGGCATTTGCATTCGCTGATCCTTCTCTTTCAGAAGTATACTTTACAGTAAACGTAGCAGATACTCCATCAATAATTTGTTTAGCATACTTATCCAATAATTTACTAATTTCATTCTTAGTTTCAGGATTATTCTGTAAATTGCTTGGCAGTAAATTACCTAAACCAGGTGGTAAACCTAATGTTCTAATCACTTGTGGTAGTGGCTCATTTGGTTTACCTAACACAGGAAATGCATTCTGTATATCTTTTTTCATTACTGGAATTTCACTTGACATAATTGCACCAGAGTCAACTTGTGCTAAAATATCTTTGATGTTTTGTTGCATTTGTGTGAGGGCTGATACTCTGGCATTGATAATTGGATCATTTGTACCACTTGCGCTTAGACGCATTATTTCAGCACCAATTTTAGCTACAAAGTTCTGTAAATCCTGAGGAGTTGCGATTTCTCCTGACTCTCCTGTCATATTCTCAAATCCCTCCATTTGATTTTTGGATCGGCTTTGTTTTGCCACATTAATATTCTTAGTAAATTCATAGATAGGCCCTTGTAATACTCCTGCCGCTCCCATCAAACGGACTTTATCCTGTAAATACCCCAAGTTTGACTCCATTTCGGCCAAATCCATCATAGTTATATTAGGTTGAAGTCCTGGATTACGATTTAATGTAAATACCTCATCCTGTAGCTTCTTAAAATCACTGCGCAGAGTATTTAAAGGTAACTGGATGGCAGGATCCGATTTTTCGGATATTTCTTGTGCCTCGTATGCTAAAAATCCCTTCATCATCTCCAGAGTATCAATTAATTGCTGACGATTTGCCTTAATCATTGAAGGATCTTGATATGGTAAAGGACTCATTGCTGCAACTTGTTCATAAGGTGCAATTGGCAAAGAACCAGGTAAATTTGCTGGTTTTACATTAGTATCATCTACATTTCGGGCCGGAGGTGGAGGGATTTCTGGAGGAATTACATTCACTGGTATATTTACTACATGCGACGGAGGCTTTGACACAAAACTCTCACGAGTATTACTTTTTGACGTAAAAAAATATATTACTATTAAGACAAAAAGTAATGCTAAGAACGCAAACATCCTACTTTTTAGTATTAATATTAAATACTAAATTATTTTATTAATCATTTTATAATTTATGGTTTTATAATTTATGGTTTAATAGTCTAAACTACAATTCCAACAAGGTATTTGATCTTTACGTATATATTGACTCATATCAGGCACTGGGGGACAAGTACCATCTTTATTTCTTGGACAAGGGCCTTCACAGGATTTCTTACAACTCTTATTAAACTCCTTTCCTTGCTGAGTTGATTCTGATTCATCAGATGATTCCTGGTTAGTACTTATTGGTGTAGTTTGACGTTGTGCAATTATTTCATTCTTTACTAATTGCTGAATATCCTTGAGTAAATCAGTTTTCTGCTGCAGAGACATTGCGTTAAATCCTGGACCACTTACTACAATCTCTGATTGTTGCCCTGATACTGCCGTATTAGGAGGAGGAGCTGCCGCTAATGGCCCAACTGCACCACCCATAATAGTATTATTCATTGCATTTCCAATTGCATTCTTTTCTGCCATAACAGACCCTTCAGCTCTTGATATACCTCCCTCAGCAGACTGTATAGCATTTGTTAATGAAGATGTTAAATCCTCAAAGCCTTCTTTATTAAAGTAATATGACATTGATATTACGCATATTAAAATAACGATTAATGTAAATAATGTTATCTTAATCATCTCTACTGTTAATTAGTAACTTTTTGATTATAAATATAATACTATCAAAATTTGATTTTAATGAATTGGAAGTAATAAGTACAGACACTATATAGTATGTTATTAGACAGATTTAAAGACGATTCTATTATTGAAATAGGTATCGATGAAGCCGGGCGCGGCTCATTTTGGGGACCACTAATGGCTGGTGCAATCATTATTCCATATAAATCATCCTGGACAGATAAACAATCTAAACTATTTGAACTTCTACGTGATAGTAAAAAAATATCTCCTAAAAAGCGTGAAACTCTCTTTGAACAACTAAAAGAATTAGTTCCTCAAAATGGCGTAGGTATTGTAAGTTCTCAAGAAATTAATGACAATGGTATTACGTGGGCAAATCAGGAGGCATTTCGTCGTGCAATTAACTCAATTCCCAATATTAATCCATCTGAATGTCGTATAATTATTGATGGAGTCTTACCAATTTCTGACTGGGCTGGAAGTCAAGAGACTATCGTCGATGGTGATGCATCATATTTAGCAATTGCAGCAGCATCTATTATTGCAAAAGTTGAACACGATAAATGGATTAGAAAATACTGTGAAGATAATCCTATTTGTGATACACGCTATGATTTAGTTAAATCTAAAGGATATGGTACTACAAATCATCGTGAGGGTATAAGAGTCTATGGAGGACACGAACTACATAGACTTTTATACATTGAGAACTGGCTTCCTTCAGCACCAGAAAGAACCGTTAAACAACGTAAAAAGCGCACTTCTACAAAAGATGTTGTAGAAGATAAGTGTTTAATTAAGTTTTAAAAGACCATCTCTACCAGCAATTTAGTTGCGGCGAGTGTGGCGGCGACGGCTGTGGCGTCTTCCGCGGCGGTGAGTCTTGCGTTTGCCTCCTACAGATCTTGATTTACGTGCCATTTCTTTTATACCTATAAATTAGATTTTTTTCTACGTCGGAGTTCATGAAAATTAAGTGTAAACGCAGTATGCGTCCAGACACAGAGTCGGAAGGATATACCATTTCAGAAATTTAACTCGCCATCAATCCAAGCATCCAATATCGCGTAGTCCGTAGACATTGCCTCTATCGCCTTTTTACCATTATAATGATGTGCCTCGTTTCTCTCGAATATAATGTATTTCATATTAGGTTTCAATACAAGTTCACCATTTCCTGCATTATACCCACGGAGTTTCTGTACCCACTTAAAGGATTCGTATGCAAACACTTGTTTATCTTTAAGCCCCACACGATCTAATACAAATACACCTGGTGCACCAACTGATTGCAAACTGTTGATTGGAGACACATTTAATAATGCCTTGAAATCCTTAATACGTGCTGCAGGGTTCCCAAACTCCTCATACTCCCCTATTGTAAGAGGTAAGTCAGGATTAGTTGATGTTCTAAGTACATCCACATAAGGCACTTCTGGAAATGCTGCCCCAACTAATTCGCCATTTGGATATCGTGCAATTATTGCACCCACTGGTAATCCCCCCGCAGAACGCCCATATATTACTGTCTGTTTAGGGCCTAAATTTAATACTTTCTGTGATGCTACTATTACTGCCTCAAAGTCATCAACCGATTTATATCTATTTTCCCTTCTAACTGCTTCTATCCATTCTTCATTCATATCTCCTCCTCCACGGACAAATGCAAATACTATTGCCCATCTGCGTTTTAACAATGGGTACCATTTTTGATATGTCCATCCCACAGGAGTCTGTGATCCATATGAACCATATACATATATTAATTGCCCTTTTGGTTTTATACCTTTCTGTTTTACTATAACATAGGGTACTTTAGTTCCATCTTTTGAAGTTGCATAGACTTTATCTATGTCTAACTCTTTTAGTTTTACTAATTTTTTAATATCATACTGATATTCCTTCTTTATATGTTTATTTCCAATTATGTGAACCATATGAGGTGCATCAAACGGAGTCTTAATATAAAAAGTCTGTATTATTGTATCCTCCCATTTAGACCAATTATTTAATGATATCGATCCAGCATCTATCGAGATTAATTTCTGCGGCTTTTTATGCGGCTGACAATACCATATTGTTGATCCACCATTATAACTTGTTAACAAATGCCCAGTATTAATATTTGCCCACTGTATCATTTCTTTACTATTAGGCCATATCCAATCACTAATCGGCTTACCTTTAATTTTCCATTCTCCTAATTTATCTGATACTAACCTGCAATCATCTCCTGATAGACTTTCTCCTAATACTATCTGATTTACAGAATTAATGTCCATTTCGATTAAAATATCATCTTTAATTTTCCAATATTTACTTTCACTTACAGCAGCAGACTTTAAATATAACGATTTATTAGTAGCTTTAATTAATAATAAATCTCGCCCTTTATCATTTTCTCTATATAATATTCTATTATTTTTACCTGTTATTGCATCACATACACATAATTCAACTGTCCTAAAATACTCCTCCACTTTTATATAATAACATTTTCCTTCTCTAACAGCAACCTGTGTAGCAACTGCTTCTTTTTTCCATATTACATTATTATTAGCATCTTCACATACTAATAAATTTTTATATTCTTCACTTAAGGATGATGTCACATACCAGACATAATTTCCAATTGTATCGATATCATAACAAATCTTTAACATTTTACTCCACTGCCATTTCCATTGTAGGCCCTTACGTGTTGTACCTATAAAAATTATTATTGCACCACAACCAATAGTATAATATGCATTTTTAGTGAAATCCTGAATACTGGTTAATTCATCATACATAGACTCTGCAGTCTTAGTAACCAGCGGCTGATTTAATAATGAATTATAGTTTTGCTTTTCTCTTTTAAGAAGTTGCTCCCAATGTTTACCTTTCATATTTTCCATCCAGGCCAATGGATCTCTCCATTTAAGATATCCTATATCTCTTATTTCTTGGCCTGTCATCACTACTTAAACATTATAAAAGTATTCTAATTAAAATGCCAGCCCCTTTAACCGTAAATCTTATATATAATAAATCACCTAATAAAGATACAAATGATGCAATCATTAAAAAAGATGTTACTGCAGTTGAATCTGCTATGCATAAACTACAAGATACACTTAAAACACAATACTCTAAGGCTAAACACTATGATGTTCGTGAATCATTAGTGCATTCAGATATTCAGTTTCATTTTCATACCCCTATCTATGCTGCAATCCCGTGGGCTCATACTAATATTTTTATTTCAGATTCTACTTCTTGGAATGATGTATATTACGATTATATTCAATCATATGATGCTGTTGTAACTTTTGATGAAAATAGTTATACTATGTTTAAAGATCAATTTGAAGTAAAAGGTTTTAGTGATAAATTATACTATTTTAATGAACTAAATAGGGAAACATTTGTTCCTGTTTTAGAAAAAGTAAATAAACTAAGTTTTGAGCGTCGCCCTAAAACTGGAAATGTTCATTGTCCACCTGTATTACACGAATCTGATTGCCCTCCTATTTCAATTATTACTCCTACATACAACCGTGAGAAACTAATTGATATTGCATTTCATAATCTATTAGCAACAGATTATCCTCACGATAAGATTGAATGGATTGTTATTGAAGATAATGAGAAAACTCCTCATCTTGCGAGTGAAAAAATTATTAGTTTCCAGATTCAAGTTCCTAAAATTAAACTGAAATATATCCCTATTGAGGGACGTATGTCAATTGGTGAAAAACGCAATGTGGCTATTGAACACGCTACAAACGATATTATTCTTTTTATGGATGATGATGATCACTATCCTACTACATCATTTCGTCGTCGCGTTGCTTGGCTAACTAAAGGTACTAAATGTGGTGAAACTGGTGCTGCAAATATTGCTTGCTGTACAACACTTGCTTTATATGATCTAATGAGAGGTGTTAGTGCAGTAAATGTGCCTCCATACGATATTCCATTCTCACAACGCATTTCTGAAGCAACTCTGACTTTTAAGAAATCAGCGTGGGTTGAGCGTAAATTTCCTCACACATCTATTGCTGAAGGTGAAGACTGGATTAAGGGGCGTGAGAATCAGGTAATCGAAATTCCACCACAACAAATCATTGTTGCATTTACACACGGCAATAATCAATCTTCAAGACGTATTCCTCCATCTGAGACTCCTCCTGCTTGCTTCTGGGGATTTCCTAAAGAATATCTCGTATTTATCCATAAATTAGTTGGTATTGACGTTGAAGATGCTGCAACAGCGACTACTAATAAGAAAACTAAAAAATAATTTATTTTACTAATGGGCGCCCATTAGATGTTCTAAATTTTTTTTGCAAATGTTCATATAATTCTTTTTGTTTATCTTCTGGTAATTTTTCTATAGTACTCTGTACATTTTCTTCCTGTGGAGCCGATGCCATTTGTGTAGATGCAGGATTGGATGGATTATTTTCTTCTTGTTCACGTTTCTGTTCCTGTTTCTGTTCCTGTTCTTGCCCTCGTTTTTCTTCCTGTTCCTTCTCTAATGGTGCTGATGGCGCTGATGGCTCTGATGGCTCTGATGGCTCATTTTCTTCTGATGGCGCTGATGCAACTATTGCTGATTCAGACTGTTCTATTTTTTTAGATTTTTCTAATGATTTTTTATAATTATTAAAATTATCTTGGCGCATCTTTAATATTTCTGTAAAGGTTTTTCCCTTATAATCTCCACAAATATATTCTTGCATTGTACTTGAAACAGGTATACGTAGAATTTCTAATATTATTCTCATAATATTATTATTATATACATCTGCAATTGCATCCTGAAATTCTTTAGAGCATACAGTTGGTCTATCTGCGATAACTGCCTGTAAATTATTAATATCTTCAAAAGATGGAACTAAATAATCTGGGCGAGGGCCAATACCATCTTGCTGCAATGATGCATTTACCCCAAGCTTAACATCTCTTATTTTACTAAAAGCCTCTGACAAATATTGTCTAACAGGAAATGGTGCTGTAATCTGGAAAATATTTAACAATAATCCTACTACAATTGATTTAGCTGAATCAAATGAACCTGCTAATATTGATTCCTGATTTTGAGGATCCATTAGTTCAAATGTTATAAGAAATACTTTACTAATAGCACCAACTAACATAGGAGAAGTCCCAAAATAACCTATAAATGATAGAATTGATCTTTTCCATTCTCCTCTTAGGAGTTCCAAAATACTTAAAATTATGGACATTATTTTACGAACATAATCTTTGTTTGATAATCCAGCAGCAACACGTGCAACATCCAAGAATAAATATATGGCAAATAAAAATACTCTAAATGATATTTTTATTTTACTTAAGAATTCTCCTGCTACCTCAAATCCTCCCTCTGTGAGCCCATTTATTAATTCAATTAACGGTTGAGGTATTATTTGAATATCACCAGTCTCATCATAATGCCTTTGAAGTTTTAATATACCCCAATCACCCGCAAATTGTTTAACGATTGAATCAATATTACCAATTTTATCCATTAACATCTCAAATATACTATCTGGAGATATTACAGTACTTTCTTGATTTTCTTGCGGTGCAGTTGCTTCCTCACTTGATCCAAGTTCACGTTTTAATTTTGATATTTGTTCATTCTTTTCTTTAAGTTCCTTTTGTAGTATTTCTACTTGTTCTCCTACACCACCATACATTGCACTACGCTGATCAATATCAGTACTATATTCAGTATTAAAATAATTTAATATTGTTCTTATATAAGGTTTAAATTCCTCTTCAAATCGTATTCTTTCTGTAGGTGTAAGTAAAGGGGTGCCATTTTCATCTACCATTTGTGAAGTCCATCCCTCACCTTTAGTATTAATTATAGATGTAAATATTTTAGATATACTACCAACAGATTTATCCAATTTATTTGGTAATTCTTTATCATCTAATGCCTCTTTTGTCAGCCGTTCTAATTGCTGAAGATTATATATCTTTCTTTCATTTGACATTCTCCTACTGTATACCGCATTTTATAGTTCTTATTTACTCCCATTATAATCCGGAATTGAGGCTATGCACTACACATTAAACATCCCTCATCTGCAGCATATTTTTTATTAACTCTGTCGCTTTCAGACTTTTCAGCTGCCTTTTGAAGCTCTGGATCAATTGTAAACTTTTGTGCCATTACTGGTGCCCTTGTTCGTAAATAATAAATACCTGTTTTTAGACCTTTCTTCCACGAATAGAAGTGCATAGAAGTTAGTTTAGCATAATTTGGATCCGCTACAAATAAGTTCAGACTCTGACTCTGACAAATAAATGCACCACGCGCTGCTGCCATATCAATTAATGTGCGCTGCTTAATCTCCCAGGATGTTCGGTATAAGTTCTGAATACTTTGTGGAATTTCATTAATACCCTGAATAGATCCATTACGAAGAATAATCTGTTGCTTCATATCTTCATTCCATAAATCCAGCTTCTGCAAATCTTTCATTAAATGCTTATTTACTACAATAAACTCTCCAGCCAATGTTCTGCGGGTATAAATATTTGAAGTAAACGGTTCGAAACACTCATTATAGCCAAGAATTTGTGAAGTTGATGCTGTTGGCATTGGCGCAATCAATAGAGAATTTCTGACTCCCACTTGCTTAATTTTTTCTTTAAGCCCCTGCCAGTCCAAAGTGCCATCTTGTTCAGTTAGAGGCTTCACATCCCACATATCATATTGCAGGATTCCTTCTGAAATTGGCGATCCAATAAATGTCTCATATGGACCTTCTACTTCTGCAACTTCTGCAGATGACTCCAATGCTGCATAATAAATATGCTCAAAGATACGCTGATTTAACTCCGCCGCCTTTTCAGACTCCCAGGGCATTCTCATCATCGCAAATACATCCGCTAAACCCTGGACTCCTAAGCCCACTGGACGATGACGCATATTTGATTTCTTTGTCTCAGGTGTTGGATAATAATTTATATCAATTACTCTGTTCAGATTACGAATTGCAACCTTTGTTACTTCACGTAACTTACTGAAATCAAATCGTTTACTCTTCTGATCTACATACGCAGGTAGCGCCAAAGATGCTAAATTACAGACAGCGGTCTCATCTGAAGAAGAATACTCGATAATTTCCGTGCATAAATTACTTGACTTAATTACACCGAGATTTTTTTGATTAGATTTTAGATTGGCTGCATCTTTATACAGAAGGTAAGGAGTACCTGTTTCAATCTGTGAATCTAATATCTTAAACCAGAGTTTCTGCGCTGAGACTTGTTTACGACCACGCCCTTCTTTTTCATACTTAGTATACAATGCTTTAAAATCATCTCCTACTACATCGGCTAATCCTGGCGCTTCTGAAGGACAGAATAGAGTCCAATGTTCATCTTTTTCCACACGCTCCATAAATAAGTCTGATACCCATAATGCATAAAACAGATCACGAGCACGCTCTTCCTCTGCGCCTGTATTTAGTTTCATTTTAAGGAAATCCTCAATGTCTGCATGCCACGGCTCCAAATATATTGCAAATGACCCATTTCTCTTGCCGCCTCCTTGGTCAACATAGCGTGCAGTATCATTAAAGACTTTTAGCATTGGTACAATTCCATTAGATGTTCCATTTGTCCCCTTAATTAGGGAACCCTTTGCACGGATATTATGAATATGGAGGCCAATACCACCTGAATATTTACTAATTAGTGCACAATCCTTCAATGTATCATAAATTCCTGTAATACTATCATCCTTTAAAGCCTGGAGATAACAGCTACTACATTGCTGTCGAGGAGTTCCAGCATTGAAATTAGTAGGAGTTGCGTGAATGAAATATTTCTGACTTAGTAAATCATATGTCTCAAAAGCTCTCTCTAAATCTACTGATCCCCAGAGGGCCAGTGATACACGCATAATAAGATGTTGAGGACGTTCCAGAGTCTGTCCATTTGTATCACGGAGTAAATATTGGAGTTTTTCCAGAGTCTTGAATCCGAAATAATCAAATAGGAAATCTCTGGAATAATCTATTTTTGCATTAATTTTATCCCCGTGATCTCTGCATAACTGGAGTAATTCTTCAGAAACAATACTCGTTTTCTCTCCTGTTTTTTTAACGGTTTGATTTGCTAATTGTTCAACAACTTCGGTGAATTTATCGGATGTATTCCGATGATGATTTGTAATTGCAATTCGACTTGCCAGCGCCCCATAATCAGAGTTTGTAGTCATTAATGAAATGGATAACTGTGCAGCAAGTTCGTCTAATTCTGCTGTTTTTACACCATCATAGATTCTGGATAAAGTCCGTTGAGCAATCAATGTAGGATTTACTTCTAAACCCTCCGCTTGTTTACGAATCCTATTCAGAACTTTATCAAAAGACACATCCTCCTTCTCACCATTACGTTTTACTACTTGCATACTAATAAATGACATATCGTTTCCGGAATACATTGGACACATTATAATGCGTCAAATTTTTAACATTAACGCAAATAGATAGGATGAAGAATCATATATTTAATATCCTAATGCTTAGCATTATTATTTTAGGTGTTGCTTTAACATTTAATGTATCTGGTTTTAGAAATTATGTAGCACCTTATGCAAATCCAGGGCAAAAGGGATGGTGGAATAGAAACGGATGGGCACGATTTGGATATCCTTCATACAGTTTTTGGGAGACATTCCAGAATCCAGGTGCAGTTGGTGGTCCAGCTTTAACTACTCCTCCTCCCCCAAGTAAATCTGATGATATCCTGTCATATCCTCCCGATACACCTTCTCCAGCAGATTTATCCTTAAGAGAGCCATATCACCTATTAGGTGATGAATTAGCTGCACCTCCTGGTGCAGAAGCAATATCAAAAATTAACAGTCGTTCTTGTTATGCTACTGATTTTGTGAAAGATATCGAGAAAGTAAGTAATTATCGACAATTTACAAATAATTATAAACATAATTATCCCGATAGTTGCTCTGCGCCAACCCAAGAATTAGTATTAAATTTCTATCAAAGTAAATAAATATTTAAAATACATGTTTAATTAAATACTACATAATTATAAATATTATATAGTATTTATAAATATTAGATGGCTGCTCCAGCATTAGTAGGGCCTCCTAAGTTTGCATTTGGTGATCCAAATAATGTAATAGCGCTTGTTGATACACGTCACGATTTTAAAGGATTTTCACAAGATATTGTTGGTAAACCAAGAAATGTTGATGGAACCGATTATGTTCAACACTTTCATAATAATCTCCAAAGAATTTCATTAGGGCTTAATGAAGAATATTCCAGGAGGCTAACAAGTCGATGTACCTTAGGTGGTTCTAGTGAAGTTATGGGAATTGGGCCAGAAGAGGAGTTTTTAAATTATATTGTTACAAATTTTTGTAATAATAATCAAGGATGGCAGAGATACGATGTCAATCTAACAGATTATGCAACATATCATAAGACTATCGCAGAACGTATATATGGAACTCAATTATCACCTAATACACGTATTCCACTTGTAGTTGATACTCATAGAACTTTATCACATCATTCTTCTCCATATTTTATAATTTGTAAAAATAAGGAATCTGTAGCAGATCCCAGTAGAACAAGTATGCAATCATTTAATAATAATACCTTTGAAGAATTTGGTACAGAAGAGAGAACTCATGATATTAATTATACAAGGCCTACATTAACCGGTATATTAGATAATAATGTAAGGCATACATTAAATGGTACATTTAATAGCCCTACAGTTACATATAGATTTCCTTCAGGATATACTAAAATATTACATTTTAATAAAACGGGTGGTCATAAACCTAATGAAATTAATGTATGTAAAACAAGAATTCAATTAACAATTAAACAATTAAATACATATTCTGGAGCACTTACTACATTAGCAACAGTAGTTAATCCACAAGTTAATGATTATTGTATTAATTATAATCATATACAATATCAAGGTATATTAGCACCACAAGTAAACTACAAAGATGAAATTGCTTTTCCCTACATAGCAAAACGTGCTGGCGATCAATTACAAGTATTAAGTTGTAGACAATCTATTGCATATACACAAGCTGGTACTACACAATTAGGTACTGCAACTAATTATAGAATTAATAATTGTGTTTTCTGGACAATTGATGCTATTGCAGCATGTTATGCAATTCTAAATGGTATTACAACTGTTATTCAACATCCAAATAAATCAGTTACCATTTATAGAAGAAACGATTATATACCTCATATAGTACAAATACCACCTGCACCTATGCCACTTGTTGTAGGCGGTAAGAATAAAAAATATAAGAATAAATATTATGGTGGAGCAGCTTGTACAACTGAGCCATTTAATGCCTTATTATATGGAAATGAACATCCAAATAAACAAGATTGTTGGTATGATGCAATACAACAATTATGTTATATACATGATGATTTATATGAGCCTTGGACATTACTTAATTTTTTAGTATACTATTTATATATTAATGATCCTCCTAAATATAATTATTTAATGTCTTTAATTAAAAATCCTAATTTTGTACTATCTAATGATAATTGTTTTGGCTTATATCCAGATTCTACAGATCTACAACAATCCCATATTAATTATGTAAATCTAAATAGTCGTATTTTAGTATATATCGGTCCACTATATAGTTTTATTATAGAAGGTACTATAAGATATAATGGAATAAATTATGTGAGATTACATGAATATCATTCATTGTATGAATATCATTCATTGTATGGATATCATTCATTGTATAATGAGATACCTATGCATAATATAATACCTGCTATAAAACCTCAATTTAATAATAATTATTATAATGCAATTCAAAATTCTATTCTAAATGTAATTTCTAATGAACCTGCAGGAATTGCAGGTGGCGGTAAAAGATTAACATTTTATGACAACTGGAATGAATTAAAAAGTACATTTAATATTAAAAAAGCAAATGAATTATTTATAGATTTTATACAACTATTATCATTATGTGAAACATTATATTTTCAAAATATAGATTCAGCTGATAACTTCTATATTTATGATCCTAAATCACTCGTATATATTGGTGGACACACACAAATTGAATTTCTTGCATTTTTTAATAGTATGATTAATATGTATATCAATTCAAAAAACAATTCAAAAAATTTTGAAGCTTTTCTTAAAATGTTTATACAATTTCCTACTCTTCTTAATAAAACAAAATATAATACTATTAATAGAGATATTTATGATTATATTAGTTGTTGGTTCAATTATCAAGTTAATACCGATACTACTGTTAATACAAATAATGATATAAATAATATATTTAATAAAATTATAACAGAAACTGAAAATAAATGTACAGAAATTTATAAAAAATTATCTAAGGATAATCATGAAGCATCACAATATTTACACAATATCTTTCCACACGGCTATTTCACTATTAAGTTTAATAAAATTACAAATAAACCTTCTAATAGCATAGTTTTAAAAAATAACAGAAATCTTGGTAGTGCATTAAACACTACAAGAAAGAGAAAGAGAAAAAGAACTAAAGGATATAATGGATCTAATGGATTAAATATATTAAATAGATCTAATAGAACTAAAGAAACTAATGGATCTAATGGATCTAATGGATCTAATGGATCTAATGGATCTAATGGATCTAATGGATCTAATGGATCTAATGGATCTAAAATTACTAATAAAACAAAAGGGCTTATGAAAATAAGTGAAGGAAAACGTACACGCAAAACAGTAAAATAATTATGAACTATTTTAAGTAGAAATATAATGTCACAATTATCATCTGGTATATTTATGATTTTAATACTTATTATTATTCTTCTCATAATTGCATTAAAAACTATATGGGATTTATTCGCAACATCTGTTACGGTTGGATTATGGAAAAATAATTCAGGCAACATTTCAACTAAAAAATTATTGATTTGGGTCGGTATTATGATAGCTATTTTTGCATTATTTGCAATGTTATCTAAAAGAAATAAATCTAAATATTAGAAATTTTATCTCTGAGTAAATTAGTAATACAATGAGTAACTTTTCAGGAATGACTTTTGTAATAATATTGCTTATATTTATTTTATTAATATCGTTAGTAAGACTTGCATCAACCGTTGTTACATTTTCTGCAATTATTATATTAGTTTTTGGAGCAATTAGAATGTTCCGCAATAAAAATAATTCTCATTCTATTAGTCCTCACAGTATTAACCCTCGTAATAGTAACCAATTACATCACTATGCTTAAAACTATTCTGTATCCATTTTGAAAACAATGATGCATTTTTCTTCTTTTAACTTTTTTGGACGTGTTGATTCTGGCACAACAAACTCACCTCGTTTTGCTTTTTCCACATCTTCCCAGAAATTATTAATTGCTGGTTGTACATTTTCCCACCATTCATCATTTCTCTGCACAACCTGTTCAGCCCATTGCAATAATCTCCAAGGAATAATTTCTACCACTTCATCTCCATTATCCAACACAGGTCTCCACTCTGATTCATTTACTGGACCATACATATAATAGTATTCCTGTGTCCCATATTCTCCTGTTGCATCTTTATATCTTACTAATGCAATATTACCACTATAGCAGGCAGGGCCTTCCTTAATAGGGTTATAATTATATTGTGATGCAAATTGTGCTTCTACATAGTCGCATTTTTTAAGACCTGTAACCTGTAATTGCATCTGCATTTGCGTATAATAATCTTTAGGGATACTACCATCAATCTCTCGAGTAACTGGGCATTTAATTTCAATTAGTCGTCCCTTTTTTGATGCATAGGCTGGATTATTACATTTATAAATAAGGCCATCTGGTGATGCTGTACAACGTGGATCAATAGGGTGATGCAGGCGACCTAATTCTCGGACTTCAACTCCATATTTATGTTCATAAATCTGTTTAACAACAGGCTCAAAACGAATACCCCAATCAAATGCAGACATTGAATTAGATAGCACCGCTAAAGGATTATTTCGAGCTACATATGGTTCTGTTTTAGAAACTACCATTTTAGCTCTTGTTCGTGGGGCCGCAAATAATGTGCCAAATTCACTGGCAGATAAGATCGTAGACATCTGTGCATACCATTCAGGGCTCCTTTGTTCAAGTTGTTTTCTTGTAAAAAGTGCATCGAGTATATGCTGAGCAGGTATGTCGTCGGCTTCTTTTTCTGTGTTTTTAATAATAAGTGCCTTAAATTGTTCTTCATAAATATCTAAAATCTTATCGACATACTCTTGTTCTACATCGGAAAATTCAAATGAATAGGCCAATTTATCTGCAGATTCTATCCATACTTCGAGCTGTGAATTATCTGAAGGAATTGGTAACCATCTTTCAATAAGAGTTAACAATTCCTTTAACTTTGTACCAAATAGCTTATTAATAGACATTATACTATATGTTATCCTATGAATTTATTGAGTCACATTGTCCTCAATTTTTGACTGTGGATCATTTGCAGAAATAGATGGAAATTCATCCTTTGTTTTCTTCCTTGTCCCTATAGTTTTAATTTTTTTAGTAGCAAATCCGATTTTAACTTGCTGTTCTGGATTTCGTTTAATCTCCAATCCATTAATCTTAGTTATTTTCTGAATAGCGGTATCGTACACAACAACCTTTAAAGTATTAAGTAATTTTTTATCTAATGCTTTTTGGAGAAATTGGAAGATATATTCTTTTTCATCCTTTGTAAGGGCAAATTGTGGTGCAATATCCTCAGTAAAGATACGCAGTCTATTTAATCGTAGCCCTCGCTCCAATCTATGCCAAGGTCGACTATACGCCTCTTTTGTACTATCTTCTAAAAGAGATCTAAATGTATCTTGCTGATCAGATGTACCTGGTTCATCATCTACAGAATATTTTTTAACAGTTTTATGGCGCACAGACTCCATCCTATATTATTAACGCGTATGGGCTTTAGTAGGGCTTAAATCAAATTTTACACAGGGTTAATTATTCGATTTTGAATTAAGCAATATTGCATTAATTATATCAATAATCTTAAAATTACTTATTTTTTCATTATCAGGTATTGGTAGCCAAATATTATTGTTTAAATCTGTAATATGATAAAAACTTCTCCAACAAAATGTTTCTGAATCCGAAATTTCCTCCCATTTATAAAAGTCTGCAATATTTGTCCTATTAGAATCAATCTCACACATATAAATATCAAGGCCCTTTAACTTAAAAATGGGGGTCTTATCAAATGAAAATAGTCCATTTGGAATTAAAATATCGGATTGAATGTCCATATCTGAAGTCTCCTCCCATAAATCATTCCCACCAATTGTAAGAATTTTAATTATATTTACAATAATATTTTTCTCCGTTTTTACTGTATGTGTAAAAGGAACTACAAACATCTTAAGATAATATTAAGTAGGTACTTTAAATGGCACAACCTGCATGGCCAAATAGTAAATCTCTAAACTCCATTGAATGTTTTCCTAATCCTAAAATGATAATCCGTTCAAGACGTGAAGTAAATACAATTGATGCAATTAATGCACGTCAGTTTGAACATTGGCAAACCGATGGTAAATATGGAATACATAATCGTCCGGATTTTAATTCACAGGCACCATTTAATGATCAAATGCCATCAGATAGCCGTATGAACAAACAGAATTATAGTTCACAACCACGTTTTGATGAATCTGGGCATCGTGGTGGTCAAAATGCATTTTTTGACAAATATGATACTGCATATGATGCAAGAAATATGACACGCGAACTACGCGCATCAGTATATGAAGATAAAAATACAGGGTACTTAAAGGAATCTGAGCATTTGCTACAACGTAATTTTGATAATAGATGGCTAAATCCTAATCATATGTCACAACAAGTTAAGGCCTCTGAAGAAATGCGCCTTAAAATGGATGACATCAGGACTGTATATAAACATTAGGTTCTTATTAGGCTATTATATGTATCTAATGAAATGATAATTCTATTGGTGATGTATATACTTGTAATTTATTTAAAGAACTTGGTGTCTGTTTAGTACGTCTTCTTCTTGTAGTCCTTGCAGAATTATTTTGAGATGATTGTGTTGTAACTGTTACATTTGTCTCTGCAGACATTACTGTTAAATCTGATACGTTTGATTCAACAGATGATTCTGTTTCATTTTTAATGCGTTTTTGCATCTGTGTGGTATCTTTTAAATATGCATTGTACCCTGTTCGAATATCATCCTCATTTGCCTCAATATAATCCAGAATTTTTGATTCTAATGCCCATCTAAAAAAGTTAAGTTTACCAATTGTTGTCATAAATTGTTCGTGACCAGGAATTTTAAACATAATGCGCTCTCTTCTACAATTTGGGTCAAAATACTGCTTAGAATATGCTTTTAATTGTCCCTTATAGCTTAAATATACTAAAAAGTCCTGGCCATTTAATGGATACCTCACAAAGTTTTTACGGCTATATTTTGTTACAAACCAATCAATAATACGTAAACTTAGTGGGGCATCACCATTAAGATATACTAATACTTTATTGATTTCCGGATGAGACGCATAGAATTTTTGTAGACTTGAAATTACAAGTTCTGGCTTGCAATCTATTTTACGTTTTCTTGTCTGGGTTTCACTTACATGACTTTCCATTCTGAATCCATTATTATAACCCTCTCTTAGGCTCTCGTTTAATTGATTGACTTTTTAAAAGAAATTGCTTTTAATAGAATGTCTGGTATGGCTGGATATAATCCTAATATGTCATTGTTACCACAAGGCGGTGGACCGCCTCCTATGGCTATGAGTGGCGGTAGTCAACTACCGCCTGATTATAATGCAGGCAATTCATTACTACAAGATGTTAAAGGCGTTGTTATTAGTCCTATAAGTGGCGGAGCAATAAGAGGCGCACAAGGCGCTATTAGGGGTACACAAGGCTATTATAGTAGTTCTTTTATTGGGGGTGCGACAGGTGCGACTACTACTGCGATTGGTTCTACTGGTGCTACAGTTATTACTGGTTCTACTGCTACTACTGGTGCAACTGTTATAACTGCGACTACTACTGCTACTACTGGTGCAACTGTTATAACTGCGATTGGTGCTACTACTACAACTACAACTACTACTGCGACTGGTGCAATAGGAGCACAAGGAGCACAAGGTGTAGTTAATTCTAAAAGTAGAATTCTTTTTTCAAAACAAGTTAATATAGAAAATCCTATAAACTTAGAATCATTTGATGACCTTGCACCAGGGCAAACTGAGCCATTCGAACCATCTGGAATTGATCAAGATCTAATTAGTTGTGAAAATGCAAAAGAAATATTACAAGCATTATACCATGAAGG